>Ga0116170_10000027_pt1 | contig 128120 bp, 107 predicted proteins | sample AD_JPNHW1_MetaG_FD_89797 | JGI IMG/M metagenome (GOLD analysis project Ga0116170, IMG submission 89797) | Active sludge microbial communities of municipal wastewater-treating anaerobic digesters from Japan - AD_JPNHW1_MetaG | ecosystem: Engineered > Bioreactor > Anaerobic > Digestate | place... | reverse complement strand
GCGATCACGCTGACCCCGACCACATCAAAATGCTTTTGATCGAGATATCGGGTGAGATGTTCGTCCGGATAATGGTGCATGTCCTGGTTGTAGATCTCCACTTCATGCCCGTCTTCAAGCATGATCGAGGCGATGTAGGCCAAACCTTGCGGGAACCAATGGATATAGGAATCATTGTCATAAACCACTAAAAGAATTCGCATCGACTTTTCCTTTCAAATTAGCCTTCTAGGGCGCCTAAGATTAGTAAATACCGCGCTGGCATACAGCGCAGGCTCCCAGTGTGTCTTCGAGAATGGCGTCACGGACTTTTTTCAATTGAGGAGAATGCCATGCTTCCTCAATGGTCATGGTTGCAATATTCCCAAGTTTTAAAACATCGCCGATAAACGCACAACACGGAAGAATGTCCCCATTAGCACGAACGGCCAAACGTCTCCAGGGTTCAATGCAGCAATAGAGACGCGGTTTTTTCAAGACTTCCGCGTTCATCGCGAGATCAGGTTTAACATATTTTTGGATATCAACATGGTCCACCCTGTCTTTCCAATAGGAGATGAAATCGTTCTTTTCAGATGCGTTTTCCTTCATCTCAATAAAGGATACGCGCACCCACGGCAAACGACCGGTGGCCCGGGGGCCGCGCATTTCCATGAATCGTAATAGATTTTTCTTTGCCATTTCATAGCCCTTTCCGCGAATAATACCGTAGGTTTCTGGCCGGAAAGCATCCAGGGATACATAGAGCCGCGTCAATCCGCATTCGAGAAGTTTCTGCGACATCTTTTCGTTAAGCAATAAGGCGTTCGTAATGAGGATCGAATCGATGATGCCGTGATCGCGGGCGTATTGGAGCATGGGAATAAGGTCCAGATGGATCAAGGGTTCGGCATAGGCGCCGACATTGATGCTGACGGTTCCTTTTGGGGTGCATTCATCGATGACGCGGCAAAACTGCTCATAGCTTAATTTCTTCTTCGTATTGACGGTGACCGGAACAGGATAAAGATCGTAATGAGTTTTGTTCCGAGGACACATGATGCATTGCTGATTGCAAAGATCATTAAGTTCGAAATCGATATGAATGGGAAAATCCAATGCTTGACCTTTCGTGACCGGAATATTCCACAATTCGCGATATTTCTTGAAAGGCTCGCCGAAATGGCGCGTGAGGTAATTTTCGACATTGTCATTCGTAAAGACATTCGTGACCAGGCTTTTGCTGCCCGTGTTTTTATTCATGAGAGTTCTCTATCCTTAAGCCGCATTCGATCAAAGAAGGCCTGAGAGGGGTCCCGGCTTTTAGATCCAAGTGTGCCCTCTTGCCGAGGACTTTCCCCAAATATTTAGGTTTCAGACCGGAGGCCGGTCGGATCGATGCGATGTTCTGTTCCGTGAATAACTCTCCTTTTTTTATATCGCGGACTACAAAGAGCGAGCGGCGGAAATGACAGAATCGTTTTTCATCTTGGGTGGGGCCATAGCGGACCGAGCCTAAAGCTTGTTCCGCTTGTCTGACCGCGACGACAAGATCTTTGAGCTCATGCGGCTCAAGCGAAAAAAAACTGTCCGGTGTTTTGATCTTTCGTGAAAGCGTAAAATGCTTTTCGATGAAGCAGGCGCCCAACGCCACGGATGCGACGGCGACAGCGATCCCAAGAGAATGATCCGAGAGACCGATCGGAAGTTTTGTTTTTTGTCTTAGGTCCGCAAGGGTCCGAAGGTTCATATCGCTGGCGTTCGCCGGATAACCGCTCACGCATTTAAGTAAGGTGATCGAACGCGCGCCGCCATGTTTTGCTGTTGCGACCGCTTCCTTGATCTCTTGGAAAGAGGCCATGCCTGTAGAAAGGATGAGGGGCTTTTTAGTTCTTGCGGCATAAGCGATCAACGGGAGGTCCACGAGTTCGAAGGATGCGATCTTGTGGCAAAAAACCCCGAGATCGTCGAGAAAATCCACCGAAGACCGGTCAAAGGCCGTGGAAAAAAAGGCCAGATCATGGTTTTCCGCTTCGCGTTTTAACTTTTTGAACCAGGACCACGGCGTGTAGGCCTGTTGATACAGCTCATAAAGCGTTTGCCCTCCCCACTTCGGATGCCGGATTCGAAAATACTTGTTGTCGGCCTTTAGGGTGAGCGTATCCGGAGTGTACGCCTGGAATTTAACAGCATCCACCCCGCACTTTTTGGCAAGGTGTATCAGTTGAAGAGCGCGATTCAGGCTTTGACCGTGGTTCGCCGAGATCTCGGCAACAATAAAAACCTTTTGGGGAGGAAATGATCTCATAGCTGATCTTGGACGAAGTGCCAAGCCTCCTGACCGTGGATATTCTTGATATTGAGCGGGCGGAATCCGGCTTTCTGGAACGCTTTAACGGAAGCATGATTCTCTTTTTTGATGAAAGCATCGACCATTTTGATCTCCGACCGGGTGCGGAGAACCTGATGAACGGCAGCGCGCAACACACGAGCAGCAAGCCCTTTCCCCCGATATTGAGGTGCAAGCACGACAGAAATGGTGGCGCGTTCCCCGCGGGCATCAAAGCGGATCTGCCCGATCGTACGATCGCGTAACACAGCCTTTAGAAAGAGACAATCCGGATCACGGAGTTTTTCATTGAACCAACGGCAATGTTCCTTCCAGAGGATCTGAGCCGAGTGAAAAGAAACGGCGCGGACTTCCGGAGCGGAGGACCAATGATAGATAAGAGCTCGGTCAGCGGCCCGGACGGGTTGGAACCGGATGACTGCATCGCATAATGCCTTTGCAGAGCGCAGAGCGCCCCGGCCGTCGACCGCTTTCTGGCCGGCCCGGCTCATACGGCTCCTTGAGCGATGATCCAAACGGTGAAGCAGCAGAGCGATATTCCCGATGATCTTCGGATCCTCGTGCGATCCGGCTTCCTTGAGCAAACCGGTTTTCCGCCAGCCCAGAAGATTCAGCCGCTGATTCGAGGCGAATCGAACGCCGATGACCGGGAGACCGCAAGCCGCGAGTTCGTTCGTGGTTTGTCCCCCACCTGAAATAGCGGCATCGCAACGAAGCATCAGTGCCTTGATCTGACTTCCGGAAAGAGAACGGTAAAAATGAGCCCGAGGGAAAGCCCGCTTATTCGGAAAGGGATAAGCGGTAATGACGTGAAACCGGTATTGAGGGAAGGAAAGGCTCAGCCGGGTCAGAAGCTGTTGGATAAAACCGGTCCGCTCCATACCGCCGAATGTCAAAAGAAGGTCTCGAAATTTAGTCCGAACGGTTCGATGACCGACCTTCCAAAAATTCTTTCTTAAGAGAGCAAAGCGGGAACCGAGCAGCAAAGGAAGCGCTCGAAAACCATAACGGAGCTTTTCTGTTCCGATCGCGCCATTCAGGATAATGCCTTCCGGATAAGCCAGGCGTTTGAAATCATCGAGGAATACAGGTACCGGGACCTGTTCTGACACATTCTTGTAAAAAGAACGGGGCGCAAGATAAGAGTCAACGATCACGATATCGGCCTTCTTCAATTCACTGCGGACTCGTCCCTGATCCTTGAGCCAATCAAAGACCGAGTTCAATTGCTTCCCGAATTGACGGCGCGCGGAGTTGTCGCCGTTAACGAATAAAAAAGCATCGATGCCTATTTCGGTGAGCGCATCACGCAAGGCAATACAGCGTGTGATATGGCCAAAGCCGATGCGTTTGCCTCCTTCCGTGAAAATGACGGCGCGAAGCCTCATGCGCCCACCTTCCCCGGTTGATCTGTATGAGTTCCCCGGACATGAATGCCTTGCTTGCGTAAGTGCTCTTTGACTTCGAGCGGGGTTTTCTCGGTGAAATGAAAAATGCTGGCGGCGGCTATTGCCGCGGCTTTCCCTTGCAGGATGGCCGCGTAAAAATCATTCAAACAACCGGCGCCACCGGAGGCGATGACGGGAATGCTTACTTTTTGCGTTACGTGCCGGATCAGATCAAGGTCATAACCTTTCATGGTGCCGTCATGCTCGATGGATGTGATCAGAATCTCCCCAGCGCCACGTTTTTCGGCTTCGGCCGCCCATGCTCCGACTTCACGTCCCGTGGAGCGCGTACCACTGTGACTGTGACATTCATAAGAGCCGTCACTTTTACGGCGGGCATCAATGCTCACGATAATGCACTGGGAACCGAAGCGCTTTGCCGCCTGCGTGATAAATTCAGGATTCTCATAAGCGGCGCTATTGATCGTGATCTTATCGGCTCCGGACAAAAGAAGTTTCCGGATGACATCGAGATCCCCGACGCCTCCGCCCACCGTTAAGGGAACGAAACATTCAGCGGAAAATTCACTGACGGAACTGTAATCGGGTTCCCTTTTTTCAAGTGTGGCCGCGATATCGACGAGAATGAGTTCATCGACGTCCCTGAGATTATAAACTTTGATCGCGGGAAGGACCGATCCGATGCGGCGCCAGCTGTCAAAGCCGATCCCTTTGACCAAGCATTCGTTTTTCCAGAGAAGCGTTGGAATCACACGGGTCTTCAGCATATTAGAGGCTCAGAAAGTTGCGGATCAGGCGAAAGCCTGCCTTCGAGCTTTTTTCGGGATGAAATTGTGTGCCGAGGATATTTTTATGGGCGACTACGGACGTGAAGTGGCCGCAGTAGGGGGTTTGGGCCACCACATCCTCTTCGTTTAATGCCCGGAAGTGATAGCTGTGCACAAAATAGAAATCATCGCGGTCCTGGATGCCAGAGAGGATCGGATGCGGCCGAGTGATCGAGATCTCATTCCACCCAACGTGCGGCAGACGCTCCTCACCTGACGGAGGACTAAGTTTTTCAACCTTACCGGGGATGAGGCCGAGTCCCTCCATGTTACCGCCTTCTGTGCCATGGTCCGCAAGCAGCTGCATTCCGAGACAGATCCCTAAGAGAGGGATCTTCTCGACGAGAGCGGCCTGGCGGATCTCCTGGATCCAATCCATGGTGTTCAGATGCTGCATACCATCGTAGAAGGAGCCGACTCCTGGCAGCACAATTTTAGAGGCGCTGCGCAGTTCCGAGGGGGTCTGGCTGCAGGTCACTTGGGCGCCGCATTCCTCGAAGGAGCGACGGACGGAGCCAAGATTTCCCATGTTGTAGTCAATGATCACGACATTCATGGTCTAGGATTATCATCGTTGATCTTTTTGAGATTGCCGAGTCGGTCTTTGAGGAGGTTTCCGCGCGCATCGGCCAAAAAGATCTTTTTATTGGTGAACCGGTCGCAGATCTTGATGAAGTCTTCCACCGTGATGTCCAGGGGCTCGAGGATCTTTTCTAAAGGCTTTCCAAGATAGGTCCAGGGGAACTTTCCGTCATGCAATTTGATGAGTTCAAGTGCGTCCTGCCTTGTGATCCTTCCCCGCCGTACGTGAAGACATGCGATGTCCGTGGCGCGGCTGAAACCGAACTTCAGGAATTTGAAGTAATCATGGATCCCGGTCTGATGATTATCCACGTTCTCATAGTTGACGATGGATCCTTCGACCGTGGCGGAGTGGGGTTCAAAGCCATGTGCTTGAGCCAGCAGCGCATTGGAATAACCGTCCCATCCCAGGTAGTATCCAGGAAGATGCCGGTCACGCCGACCCGAGCAAGCTCTTCATCCGAAGGATACGTGTAAGGTATCAATTGTTCTTTCTTGATCCCGTCCTGCCCGATCATATCCGAAACACGAAGGCCAAGAAGCCCTCCGAATTCTTCAAGCCAGCGCCGATTCAGAACATTGTTGGAACTGGCGCTCGCAGGGCCGCCATATTCGTTCTGGGAATTCTCGCCCCAGATCAAAAGCGGAACGCCATATTGGACCGCGGCCCTTACCGGGATCGTAAAAATCCCGACATGCTCGGGCCACGAGACATCTCCCACTTGCATGAGTCCGATCCGATTCAGTTTCCGTCGAACCACTTTGTTCGGCGAAAATTCAATATAGTCCACGCCAAGGCTCTTAATATTCTCAATGTTGCGTCTCCCGACCGGCGAAAGATCACAGGTGGTCGCCGTCACGCAAAGGGGGTTCATCCCAAGCTGAAGCATGCGGATCACCTGGTATGTGGAATCCTTGCCGCCGCTTACCGGAACGATGCAGTCCCAGCGGGTGCCGTCCTTGGAGCGGTATTTATCGAGAACAACGCACAACTCCTTGCGACGGGCGTCCCAATCCACCACTTTGCGGGTCTCATAACTGCGGCATGCATTACAAATGCCTTCCTCATCGATGTGAAGATCGGGTTTGGTATGAGGCATGACGCATCGTGTGCAATATTTCAGCATAAAAATCCCTCCTAGGAATGTGCCGGCTTTTCCAGAAGAAACCAGGTGATATCGTCTTGAGGAAAGTGAAGGTCGCGATGATAACCGAAGCCGTAGTTTAAAAGCCGTAGGCCGGGATACCGGTCCAGCATTTCTCCGGCAAAGTCCCGTTTGAACAGCCGGTCTGTATGGCCGCGGTACGGGATAGTTGTCGGGCTTGGATTGTAGTATTCGGCGATGCAAATATACCGGGCGCTCGAACGATAAAGCGTTTCATAGACCTTGGCGAGGTAATCAGGATTGATGTGGATCAGCACTCCCTTGATCAACACCATGTCCCATGTCCTCCTGGTTTTGAAATCAAGGATCGAAACCGGAAAAAGCTCGACGTCCTTCATGTTCTTTTTAAGCGCGGTATTGGCTTTTTGATTGATCTCAACGGAAGCAAGCGACGCTTCCGGTAAAAGCACTCGAAGCGCCTGGAGGTTCAATCCGATGTTGGCGCCAAATTCAATGACCGAACCGATCTTTCCGGTGCCAGCAAGGACCTTTGCGAAAAGAGCGGTATTCGCCGCGATCCAGTTATTCCCCCGGTTGCGCGCAACGTACTCTTCTCCGAATTTTCCGGCCCAGAACTTTTCCTGATCCGTTTTGTAATTGCGTGAATTACTCCTTGCCATCAAAATCCTCCTCGGGATCTTTAACGGGATTTCGCTCTTCTTGGTTTGGAAATTCCAAGGTCGTAGCCAAGACGGGTCAGTATTTTTCTCATTTGATCCACCGAAAGATGGCGCGGATTGTTGAGCGAGTCATATTCGAAATCATCGCGCACCTGTTTTCCGCCCTTCATCTTGGAGGAGCGGAGTCCCCAGAACTCAAATTCGGGTTCAACGATGAAGAAATCATTGAATTCCAAGGAGTGACGGGCGTCGCTCACAGGCAAAAGAACTTCATGCAGCTTTTCGCCAGGGCGAATGCCCACGATCTTGGTTTTAATGCCGGGGGCAATGGCTTCAGCGAGCGCCATGATATTCATGCTCGGGATTTTAGGGATGAAGATCTCTCCCCCTGCCATGCGTTCAAGACATTTCAAAACGAAATGGGCGCCTTCTTCAAGGGTGATCCAAAAACGTGTCATGCGAGGATCAGTGATGGGAAGGACCCCTTCATGCCGTTTTTCCATAAAAAAAGGAACCACGCTGCCGCGGCTGCCTAGGACGTTGCCATAGCGAACCACGCTGAATACGTCCTGATTGCCTCCGGCATAAGAGTTGCCATCGACAAAAAGTTTGTCCGAGCAAAGTTTCGTCGCTCCGTAAAGATTGATGGGGTTCGCGGCTTTGTCAGTGCTGAGCGCAATCACCTTCTTGACCTTTTGGTCAATGGCGCAATCAATGATGTTCTGAGCGCCGATGATATTGGTTTTGACCGCCTCAAAGGGATTGTATTCAGCGGCGGGCACTTGTTTCATTGCGGCGGCATGAATGACGTAGTCCACGTTATGAAAGGCGCGCAACAGTCTTTCTTTATCGCGAACGTCGCCCAGGAAATAGCGGATCGCCGGGTATTTTTGAGGTGAAAAGGTCTGCGCCATTTCGAATTGCTTGAATTCGTCACGGCTAAAAATAATGATCCGCCGGGCGGCACATTGATCCAAAAGGATATTAGTCAGCATTTTTCCTAACGAACCGGTCCCTCCGGTGATTAAGATCGTTTTATTGTTTAAAAAATCGTAGCTCACTTTGACCTCCTGGTTAATATGCGAACGGACTGCTTTTTCAGCTAAGATTGAGACGGTACGGCTCTGACAGTTCTAAAAAGACTATGGACGTTCCCTACTCGCGTTATGATCTTGCTCAAAGCGCTGACGGAAGTCCCATAGCGCTTAAAAAGATCCTGGCGTGTTTTCATTTGCTCATCGGTATACTCAAAAACATAATGGATCTTCGCAGCGCCTGAGAAATGCGACAGCGGGGTTTGTTCCTCCGCTTTATGCCATTTTAAAAGGTCATAGGGGCTTAACATGCTGATGGGTGAAGTGTCTGCTTCGCTGTCGATGCAGCCGGCGAGCCTGTTCTTTTCAAATGAAACGAGCGTATCGATCTCTTGGTGAAGTTGTTCGATCATTTTCTTGTGCGGCGGACGTTCGGAAACGATCTTTTTGATCGTGTTGCCGATATGTTCTGCCCAAAGGCCTGCGGCTAAAGCTAAGCCTAAGCTTTTGTATTTATAGATGAGGTTCCCTCCGAGCTCGCCGCGGAGAAGCTTTTCATAGTTCTCGTCCCGCATAAAAAATTCGATAAGGTCTTCCTCGGAATCCCAAAGCTCGTCCCGTGTTTCCTTCAAAAAGTCATTAACGATATCGCGGATCTTTTGGGGCGCTTCCGGAATGGCGGCGTAAAGACCTAGGATCATGTCGTCGGTCTTGATCCCAAGATCCCTGGCATAATGAAAAAGCATCTGGAACGGACTGTCGCTGTAAAGAGTTTCAACGAAAAGGCATAAACCGCGAAGCCATAAATAATCTTCAAAGGGCATATCCTTCGTGGCGATGCCGACCTCTTCATAATCAAAGATCCGCTTGCCATCGTATTCTCCAAAGTTAAGCGGTACGATACGGAACTTGCCTTGGATCCCGAATTTCTTCCGATATTCCGGGTCTTGAAACTCGGTCCCCTGAAGAAGCATGAGCGAATAAATGCACATGCTGGTGATCCCGGCATCCATCAATTGACGTACCCCCCGCACGAAGGTTTCTTTGCTTTCACCGGGAAGCCCGATGATCATTTCGCCGCGAGTGATCCTTCCTTTTTTTTGAAGATGCTTCGTAATGGCGGAAAAGTGTTCGATCTTGATATTGTCACGGTGAATGTTCTTTAGAACTTTCGGTTCCATGGATTGCACCGCCATGGTCACAGGGAAGGATTCCCCCATGAGATCGGTGATCTGGATCACTCTCTCCTTGTTATTCTTACCGGTCGAGGCAAGAATCTGCCGGGGCCATCCGTATTTTCTTTGGGTGCGATAGAGCGCTTCGGCGATCTCTTTGTCGCGAGGATACATGCCGAAATTCGTGTCCGCGATGTGCAGATTGACGATCCCGAGTTGACCCGCGCGCGGCGCGATGTAATCGATCTCGTTGACGATGCGCTCCACGGAAAACATGGCGATCGGATTGAAGTATTTATGACTTGTGTGGCAATAGGAACATGTGAACGGACAACCGCGATTCGTTTCAATGAAAGGCGTCAGAACACCATCAAAAAAAGGATCCAGGAGGCCGGTCAGATAAGGAGATGGGATCTCATCGAGATTTTTTAGACGCGGCGTGACACCGCCTGTGATGAGTTGCGGATGCTTGGACGTGCGTGAACCGGGTGCAAGATAAACACATCCGGCAAGGGGCTGTTTCAAAATGCCTTTTTCCGGATCCCGTTGCAAAAGTAATTGGCGGATCACATTGCAGAATGAGACCTCGCCTTCAAATTCGAGAAAGATATCCGTGTTCGGCCGCTGAAGTACGAACGGAAGTTGGAGCGCATGATCATGCGGAAAGTTGGCCCCGCCTTGAAGGGTCACCATATTAGGGTTCAACCGTTTTCCAATGCCGGCAACGTGTTCTGAGAGATGACTATTCCAGCAATAATTGCTCAGCGCAAGAACATCGGGCGGTGAATCTTTGAGCGCTTGGATCGCTTTTAAGGGAAGTTTGAAAAGGGATATCTCAACGCTTTCGCCAAGTTGTTTTTTTAAATACGAGGCAATAAACGCGATATTCAGCGGGATCGTATCATTGACCACCATCTTCACATAATGCGTCAGGTCGCAGAGATAAATTCTGAGAGGTTTCATGCGTCCGCCTTAAAAGTTTTCTGTTGAACATGGGAATTGACGATTAATTCAGGCCGACGTCTGACAAGGGCCATGACCGAATCGATGCCAAAAAAATGGTCTTGAGCATAAAGCGCTTCGAATATTTCCTGAATGAACCTGAAATCCTCGGGAGTGTCCACGGTCACGCGCAGCGTCGGTTGCATCTGGTCAGATTTAGCGCGAACCTGGCCAAGTTTAAACCATGAAGGATGCTCCCAAATGTAAGGCGTTACATGTTCACGCTCGTAAGGGACGCGGGCCTCGGAAGCTGCCTTTTTGAGGCTCGCGAAAGTCATAACCTCCGTATCATACCCCCTTGGATAAGAGCGCTCCAGAGTATTGCTTGTGTAATCAAAACCGCCGTCTACATGCGTCTTGATGATCCGTTCAATGATGTTTGGATCAAGCATCGGACAGTCACCCGTGCAGCGGACCACATGTTGGGGCTTGTAACGATCGGCCGCTTGACAGTAGCGGTCCAAGACGTCATTTTCGCTTCCGGCGAACCCCTCGACTCCTTCGGCGCGGGCTAGCTCGAGGATCGGCTGATTTTCTTTTCTATCGCCAGTCGCAATCACAATACGATCAAGCGAACGACATCGTTTTAGCCGAACGATGGAATGCAACAGCATGGGTTTCCCACACAACGGCAAAAGCACTTTCCCCGGTAGCCTTTCAGAGCCCATCCTGGCTTGAATAATCGCAATCGTGCTCATGACCGGCGGCTCCGTGTTTTAGGTGATAATTTGTTCGCCGGTGATGACGCATAAGACAAGATGACCTCTTTGACGGTTCGAGATGTGAACTTGATCTCCTCATCCGTCAATTTTGGGAACATGGGCAGAGAAATTGCGGAATCGTAGTAAGCGACGGCGTTAGGACAATCTTTTGAATTATAGCCAAGCGCTCGATAATAAGGTTGTGATGGGATCGGGATATAGTGGACCTGGACACCCAATCCCCTGCGTTGAAGCTCAATGAATATGTCTTTGCGCTTTGAAGCGAGTTCTTTATGAAGGCGCATGACAAAAAGATGATACACATGCTTGTAAGAAGGCTTTTCGACGGGTGTCGACACGGAAAGATCTTTGAAGGCCGCGCAATAGTTTCGCGCGATCTGACGACGACGTGCGACAAACTGGCTGAGTTTTTTTAGTTGTGCGCTGCCCATAGCCGCTTGAAGGTCGGTCAATCGATAATTAAAGCCCAAATGTTGCATTTCGTAATACCAGGGTCCGACATTCTTGTCTAAAAGTTTTTGAGGATCTCGAGTAACCCCATGAGTTCTGAGTTCCGATAGGCGCTCATAGAAAGCGCGATCGTTGGTTGTGATGGCTCCGCCTTCGCCCGTAGTAATGTGCTTGACTGGATGAAAACTGAAGATCGCCATATCGGAATGACGGCAAGCACCGACCTTGCATGATCCATAACTTGCCCCGAGCGCGTGAGCTGCGTCCTCAAGAACCTTAAGCCCATGTTTTTTCGCAATGCAGTGAATTATTTCTAGATCCGCCGCATGGCCGCCAAAGTCCGTGACGAAGATCGCTTTCGTTCTCGAAGAAATTTTTTTTTCAATGAGGTGCGTATCTATGCACTGCGTTTCGGGATCAATATCAACAAAGACCGGCTTTGCGCCCACGTAGAGAGCAGCGTTTGAAGTGGCAAGAAAGCTGATCGGAGTGGTAATAACTTCGTCGCCCGGTTTGAGCTCGAGTGCGAGGGCCGCAAGATGAAGAGCGGCAGTTCCATTGGCCACAGCAACCGCATATTTAGCGCCCACGGTTTTTGCCAAAAGACATTCAAATTCACGCACTTTTGGCCCTTGTGTAAGGAAGTCGGATCTCAGGACCTTACAAACGGCGTCAATTTCTTCTTTGCCTAGGCATTGCTTCCCATACGGAATGATTGTTGATCGTTTAGTCACTACAACACCTGTTCGCCATGAGAATTAAGCATAAGATTAAAACTGGGGCAGTTCTTCATCATGAGCCCAGCGTCGAGCTCGGTTATAAGCTTTTCCGACACCATCTTCTAGTTTCGGAGAGAGAATCCGCAAAAGCTCCTTTCCCATGATGCGGTATTGTTTACCGACTTTGGCTGCCCGAATGAGCCCACTTTTAATCATCCGGGTCATGGTGCTAGAACTGATCTTTAGCAGCACCTGAGATTCTTTAGGCGTATATACCGAATTTTCGTGAATAGGATCCATTGAATAGCTCCTTGGACTTTTCGAAAAGATATATACGTATAGCCCCTTTTAGCACTCACGTCAATAATAATCACGTCCAGTCATTACTAGTCATTAAATGTGCCTTAATATGACTATAAATGAATAAAATCATTATTTATATGAGCGTCTTCGAAATATTTAGCGTGGAGTTTTGGGCGGGATCGGCACCATTTCGCCGATTTTCCAAAGCTCATAGACATAGCGTTCATTCCGACAAACGAACTCGACGGTGGTTTCCAATGTTTTCTTATAATTTACGAACAGTTTTTCAGGGGTTAATAAAGTCTCAAAATGCCCATTCACGGAATAGTCCTTCATATACAGCATGTATTTTCCAAAACCTAACAACCTTAGATGTTCTTCCAAAGATTCTCCTTGGGGCCAGCACCCTTTCTCAAAAGGGTCTAGCTTGATCAAATTAAGCATGGCAATGTCGCGGCGAAAATAGAACAGGCGCGGCTCATTAAGGTTGAGAACCTTCGCATCCTGCGGCAAATGGCTGTTCACATATTCTGCAACATCATAACTGCGCTCATGTCCTCGAAGAAAATCCTCGCGTTTTTCCAGGCCAAAGGCCACACGGATTTTATCGACGTTGTGATAAACCGACAATGCAGCGCTGTAACAAAAAATCCCGATCAACAAGGCCGTTGCGACTTTTCGGACCCATGGATCCATTGAAAGTTCTTGATAAATAAAAGCGACAAGGATCGATAAAAAAATAAGCGTCGGGAAAAAAAAGCGCGTGTACTGGTAAACGATGAACCACGACGAATACAAACCCAGAGCGATCGCTAGAACATAAAGCATGAACTTTGGAAAAGATCGAACGAAAACCACCATGGGCAAAAAGATGAGAAAAACAACACCGAGACTCTCTCCCCCAAAGATGTCAGGCGACATCGTAAGAGGCCAAAGCATGAAAAAATAAGGAATGATTCCGAGGCCAAATCCTGCGGTGGTTTGATACCCGAGCACGCTCTCCGGATAGCCGTGTCCTCCGAAGAGCTTGGCCGCGAACGGATAGATAGGATTTCCTAGGATGATCCAGGACCGAATATACCAAATACAGCAGGCAAGGAACATCCCCCCGAGAAACAAGCCGGCGCCAAGAAATTTTTCTTTTTTAAACGGCATAGCCCGCATAGAAACAAAATAGAGAACAAGGATCAAGGCGGGAACGATTGCCGACGGAAGCTTAATACCCAACAAAAAACCTGACATGATGCCGGAAAGAGCGAACCAGGACATTTGCGAGGTATCCCGCCATACGAAAAAGCAATAAAAAGAGATAATCGTGTAAAAAGTCACGGCAAGATCGGTGTAAGCGTAGGTTGTTACTGTAAAAATCGCGGGGGTCAGGGAAAAAATAGCCGCGGCCAACAAACAGGAACGCCGTGGTAAATAGCGGCGGCAAAGCGCATAAATCGCCAGAAAGGTCGTAACGTAGAAAGAAAAGTGAAAGAGCTTTGCAAGGATCACGCCTTTCAAACAAAGCGCAAAGGTGAAGAGGGTCTGGACAAAGAAAGGCCAAAGCGAATCTCTCGTGTAAGGAATGCGAAAGATCGCATGCGCCTGGACAAACAGTTTCGGATCCTGCATGTGATAAGCAGCGGAATCCATGCCAAGCAACGGCGATAAAGAGCCGATCAAAGTGAAAAATGCCACAAAGCCGATCGCCGCGATCAAAAATCGTTCAAAAAATGAAACCTTGGCTTTCAAGAGGCCGAGTGAGAAAGTTTCAAGATCCTTCACGGTTTGGATCACGCTTTTGCGGAATAAAACGGCAAGAATAAGGACAACAGGCATCAGGGCCTCTCGATACAGAAGTCCCCCGAGGCCGATCAGAAGAACAGTCAGAACGAGCATTCCAATGCCCATGCCGTAGCCGATTAGGGATTTCTCCAAAACGGAGAGAGAGGATGTTTCAACTATGAGGCTAACGCATTTCCTTCCCGTTCCAGTGAGGACCACGGCGATGACAAGAAAGATAAGAAGATCGATCATAAATTACGCCCTAGCGAAGCCAACTCCGAAAGAGGTGAAATTTCGGCAAAACAAAACGTTCGATAAAAACGATCAATGCAATGGATGACCATCCCATGAATGCGACCCGTTTCATCCATAAGAACAACGTTTGTCGATTCATGATCTTCCTCGCGGAATTCCCCAAGGCGGATCGTATTTCATTTCAATGCGGTAATTCCCCTTTTGAGGGATTGCAACGGCACGAAATATCCCGTAAGCCGGCAAAATTGTGACAGGAGCTCCATTGACGGTCGCTTTCCATCCTTCATCATAAAGGTCCGAAATGACAAAAAAACCTTTTCCCGGAGCATCGACATCCCAGGAAATGTTTTGAGAGGCCACTTTCAAGGGACGGATGACGGCCGTTCCAGCGGCATATTTTGCGTCAAAAAGGCCGGCGGTGAGCGGGAGATGCGATTGCTGTAGGAGTAAGGTGCGAGCAGGGTCAAACCCTTCTTTCAGGAAATCGTCCTTAAGTGTTTTCCAATCCGGCTCCATTTTAAAGGACTGAATAAAATATGTCCGTGCATGGTTTCGCCGCAGCTCGTAGAGATAGCTTCCGGACTTCGGTTCCGTAAAGATAAGAATAAGGTCGGGATGGTTCAATTTTTCGGTCGAAAGAATATGCGAAACATCCAGGAAATCAAGAAGTGCCAAACGTTGGATCATAAATGCCGGGGTCGGAGTTACGGCATAATTGGAATCATTAATATTTCCAAAAAGCCCGACGGTTTGATAGTAAGCCGATTCCACGAACGGTGAATAGGCCCCGATATCTTCGATCCCGTAGAGAATGTTTTGGCTTGGCTTTATGGGAAGGGTCTGGTTCGGAGAACGAAAACCGTAAATCCTGCCCAGGCGACCCGCGGCCTGTTCTTTTTTTAAGACCTCAATCAGCGATGACGGCGCCGCGGCCGATCCATAACGAGAAAGATCTCCGCGAATATCGAGAAAGGACGCCGCATAAAGGTCCGCGACTAAAAAAGCGACCCCAACTGCCAACAAATATTTTGGGGGCCTTTTGGTTCGCAAAAAAGCCGCTATGAGGAATAGGCAAACGCCCGTGACGATGATTGCGCCCCAATTGGCCGAATGGCTGAACGAAATGTATTTCAAAAGGCCTTCGCGATACTGCTCAACGACCGAAAGATAAAATTGAAAGGAATAGGGATGCCCCGGCTGGCCATAAACAAAGTGCCGCACAAACCATTCGCCCCATTGAAGGGCAAGCCCTTTTCCGGCAGTCAGAAACAAATTCCCGATGGCGAGCAATGCGAAAAAGAAAAGGACCAAGCCAAGAAATATCTTGGAAGCTTTTCTAAAGAGCGTTTGGCTGAAGCGCATCTGCCAAAGGGATTGAAATCCGATCGCGCTGATAATGGCAAGCCCGAAGGATGCAAAGCCGATGAATTTTGAAGGGAATCGAAACGAATAAAACTTTGTAACCTTGATCAGAAATACATAAAGAGGACTCCATTGTCCTAAGGCGAGCAGAAGTGCCAATGCCGTCATGGCGGCCCAAAGTCTAAAGACGTTGCTTTTACGAATGTCCTTCGAAGAGAACGCAAAGACGATGAGAAAAAGACCGAAGGAGCCTGCGTAAAGGTTATTGCTTCTAAGTATGGCGGCGATGTTCGGAAAGATAAGCGTGCTAAAGGCCAAGGGCGACATGGATCCGAGATAGGCATAACCTTCTTGAATACCTGTCCGGTTTGACATCATCGCTAGCCGGAACGTGAGAGAAAGTTGCGGCCAAGCAAGAAGAATGGCGAAAAGACCGGTGAGGACCAACTGGCCTAGCAGAGCCCCTTTGTCTTTAGCGGAGTTTTGTTTGGCCGGAAAAATAAAGATTCGAAGAAGCGCATACGATGAAAAAATAAATAAGGCGAGGGCTGCCATTTGAAGATAACCGGCTACGAGAGACTGGCTGGAAACAAGGGCCAATGAAAATAAAAAAACCGCTTTTGATTTTTCAAGGACCTTTTCGAGCAAAAACAACAAAACCGGGAACCAACACAGCGTTTTCAACGACGTCATGTTGTAATAGGCGCCGCCATAAGCGGAACCAAAAACGAAAATGATAGCCGCTACAAAAGAAGGCAGAATCCCGAGCTTCATTTGTTTTCCATACGCATAAGTCCCCCATCCTGCGATGAGCCAGTGAACGAGGTTCATATAAGAATAAGCGGTATGGAAAGGGAGAAGGAAATAAAGAAAAAGATTGGGAAGATAAAAAGCACCGATCTGGCTTTCTGCGACCAGTGGGAAGCCGCAGTGAATGAGAGGCGTCCAAAACGGAAGATGAAAGTCTTTAACGGCAGAAGCGAGTAAAAAAGCCCAGGGATAATGCTGTTCTAAATGGTCCCCTGTCAGAGGGGCTGCTTTAATGAAAAAAACATCGGGATAAAAAACAAACAACAGTCCAAGGATTCCTAAGATCGCAACAGCATCCTTCGTAATTTTTTCGCGGATCCAACGAAATCGAACGTTCAGAAGGGCGATGCGGGAACTTTCAAGCATGGGGTGCAGTCGTTTTGGAATAAAAAATCGGAAATCGAGAAAGGCCGAGTTTTTGTAATCGGAATTGGAGGCTTGTCTTCAGCACGCCCAAGCCATAGACAAGGGATCGGCGCAAATTAATCGAGGACGCCTCAGGAAAATACTTCGTCGGACAAGAAATCTCGCCTATACGGAAATTAAAATAAGCGCATTGGGCGAGCATTTGATTATCGAATAGAAAATCGTCGCTATTTTTATGGAGAGGCAACGCTTCCAGTACCCGCCGGTGAAAGGCCCGGTAACCCGTGTGAAATTCCGACAGCTTTGTTCCCATTAGTAAATTTTGAATAAGTGTCAGCAGGCGGTTGGATACATATTTGTAAAGCGGCATTCCCCCTTTGAGTGTTTGATTGCCGAGGATTCGCGACCCGAGCACGACGTCATAAACGCCGGAAGCCACCATGCTCGCCATCGCGACAATAAGGCGTGGGTCGTATTGATAATCCGGATGAAGCATCACAACAATATCCGCCTTTTTCTCTAAAGCGATCCGATAGCAAGTCTTCTGATTACCACCGTATCCTGTATTCATAGCATGAGCTACGGAAGTTATCCCGAGGCGCTTGGCATGAGCAATCGTTTCATCCTGCGAAGCATCATCGACGAGAATAACTTCATCCACATATTCATGCGGAATTTCACGATACGTTTTCTCGAGAGTCTTTGCCGCATTATAGGCCGGCATGACAACAATAAGCCGCTGATTTGCTATCATTTTTCAGCTTTCGGTTGGGGGTGTTTTAACCTTGCAGCAGCAAATTCCTGAGGAGCGGCGTAAACCAATAAATGGCTGTAAGTCACCTGCGCTAACGGTTTAAATTCCCGTACCCATTCAAGCTCCGCCTCGTCAAAAACGCCGACGTAACTATTTGCCGACAAAAGATAAAAGCCGGGCTTCGGGCTAAAGAGCGCATCGAAAGCTGATTGCGCATGAATATTCGGATGGTTCTTTTCCCACTGATGTATGTAATACGACTTATCTTCCCAGTCTAGATTGGAATCTGCTAAATATTTATAAGCGTTGATGCGATCGCCAACAATTTCGTTGAAATAAGACATGTAGTGAGGATGATAAGAAAGAGTAGAAAAAACGTACCAAAACAACGTGGCCCCCATTACAGCAGCTTTTCTTCGAGTTTTGATATCATTGAAGGCTTTTCCGACGTAGATAATGAGAAACACATACCCTGGCAGCACATAACGAATGCCCACTTGAATATCACAAAACGAACTAAAAAACAAAAGCCAGACGGCAAAAGGTAGCCAGAGATAAAGCTCCGAAATACTCAAACCCATCATTGGGTCTTTTTTACGGATGGATGCGACAAGCGCAGTGATCAATAGCACAAAAAAAGCTAACGGAGATTTCAACAAGATCATGGCCGGAACCGCATAATCACGGCCTTTGCGGTGCCGATGGCCGAAGATGTAATTATTCCCCCGCCCGAGCTCAGGATGTTCAGAAATGAAATGAGAATAATCGAGCCCTCGTACAAAAATTCTTGGCAAAGGAACAAGAAAATCCGTTTTCTTTGATATCATTTGATAAAAGCGGCTTTGCCAGGCCTGTGAGCGAATGTTTTCAAAAGAGCCTTGAAACAAATACGCCGCGTTGATCACGAACCAAACGATGATCGCAAAAGCGGCGGATCTAAGAATGATCACTCCCAAGCCTTTTAAGCTTAAGCGGACGCTTCGCCGAATCACGGCTTCCAAAACCACAATGAGCGGAAGAATGACAAAAAGCAGTACCGAACTGTATTTACTTACGATAGCAAAGCCAGTAGCGACCGCACACGCATAAAAGAATCGCGCGCGCCTGTCATGGCGCCAGGACCACAAAAAATAAACCGCCAGAACAACAAAGAAGGTTGTCACTACATCGGACGTGACCTGTTTCCCATGGGCGAGCAGCGTCGGATTGAACACAAATAAAAATGACGCGCCCATTGCAGCTTTTGGCCCGAACATTTTTCGTGTCCAATGCCAAATGAGTAGTCCTAAGGCTAGGGTGAAAACAAGCGTCGGAAAGCGTACCCAAAACCTGGTCCATGGGCTATTTTCAAGATCCAAACAACCCATTTTTTTACAAGCCAAAGCATTGAGAACAAAAACCGGCATGCGTTGCCCGTCGGTTTCGACAAGCGGCCCCTTGGTCAAGACATCATATCCGTACCTCAGATTATGAGGTTCATCATACGATAGGTTCTTATGCCAAGCGCTAAGACTCATCAAAATAAACATGAGAAAAAAAAGGAAGGACATCCAAAATTTTTCCCGGGTTTCTATCTTGGGAAAATCGAAAAGCGAAGATTGAATGTTAGACAGGATTGATTTCATAGAATTCTGTGTCGGAATAGTAGCACAATCACCGCATCCCTAACATAAAAAAAACAATTGTGGACCGCGCTCGCGCACATTGACTTTGATGTCGAAAAACATTAATCTTACGGCTATGAATTCAAACCCATTTATCAGCTTCATCACGCCGGTTTATAATGAGGAGGAGAACATCGCGAGGATGCTCGCGAATCTCTTCGCCGTCCTGAAGTCCCATCCGGAATGGCATTGGGAGGTCATCCTGATCGAGGACGGGTCGAAAGACAAGACCCTCGAGGTTCTCCGGACGGAAGTCAAAAAATACCCGAACACGACGCTCCTGGTCCACGAAAAGAACCAGGGATACACGCGCTCGCTCAAGGACGGGATCGCCGCCGCCAAAGGCCAATACCTGATGTACGTCGGCGCCGATGAAGAGTTCGATTCTTCCGAAATCCCCGATTTCGTGGAGATCTTCCGGCGAGATGAGGCGGACGTTGTCCTGGGGGTCCGCTGGCAGCGGAACGCCTACCAGCTTTTCCGGTTCTTCCTGTCCGTGATCTATATCTTCTTCCTGAACTGGCTCTTCAAGGTCCGGATCAACGATTACAACTGGTCGCAGGCTTGGAGCCGCAAAGTCCTCGATCGGATCGACCTCACGTCGCGCTCGCTTTTCGTCCTTCCCGAGATCATCATCAAAGCCCATGACCTCGGCTTCCGCATCAAAGAGATCCCTTCCAACCACCGCGGCCGCCAATGGGGAAAATCCTCCCTCAACATGAAGATCATGGGATTTGCCCTGTGGGAAGGCATGACGTTCTGGCGTTACCGCTGCTCGAAAAAATACAGCGCGGGAAAATAGCCCTTCCCCTCGCAGACCGACCTTTCACCCCCGAAAAGCCGGGGTTTCCCGGAGTTACTCTGAGGGATCTTAAACGAGAACGGGACCTTGTCCTTCTCCGGAAGCTTGTGCCGCACCGCGAAGAGCCGACCTGATACGCCCCCGTTGAAAGAGCAAGGATCCGACATAGCACATAGATTCATAAATAACCCGGTGCGAGATCTTGGAACGGCCCCGGGTCCGGTCGCTGAAAACAATCGGGATCTCCACGCAACGCGCCCCACGGAGCACCGCCAGGAACTTGAGTTCAACCAGAAACGCATATCCCTCCGTGCGGATGCTGTTGTTCAATATTTTCCTCAGCAGCACTGTCCGGAAACAATGAAACCCGCTCGTAAGGTCACAAAACGGCATCCCCGTCAGGACTTTGGCGTACCCATTTGCGAACCGGCTTAGGAATTTCCTATGAAGCGGCCAATTCTGAAGTTCTCCCCCTCGAACGTAACGCGAACCTATAACGAGATCATAGTCCGCAATATACCGGATCATTTTCAAAAGATACCGGGGATGATGCGAAAAATCCGCATCCATCGTGATCAGGCAATCATAGGGCCTAGCCAGGACCCACTCCATCCCCTCAAGGTAAGCACGCCCGAGCCCCAATTTCGCGGGTTGCCGGATCAGGTGGATCGAAGAATCCTTCGCTTGAAGTTCCAGAACCTTTTCGGCCGTCCCGTCAGGAGAGGCGCTATCCACCACCAGAACATCCAGCGGGACACCTCCCATTTCAAGACGGATGGAGGAAATCAGGTCTTCGATATTCGCCTTTTCATTGTAAGTCGGAATACAAACGATCGTCTTCATCGCACCAAGCTTTCCCCTAAGTTCATCCAGACGCCCCAAAACCCTGCCCCGCGCAAACCGGCCGAGCGCGCCTCATCCTTCTTTGCGAAACAACATCACGACACGATTCTCCATACGGAAAACACGCCCTGCCCACAAAACCGCGGCGGCGATGACCCTTTTGTACCACGGAAAGTCATACCGGGCGAGATCCGTACTGGTATAAAAATAATCAACCTCCCGGAATCCATGGAGGTCAAGCATCCGCCGAAGTGTCGGACGGCTGAAGTAGGAGACATGTTCGAGAAAATAGAGCGTTTCGATCCCCGCCCGGAAAAGCCCCCCGCTCAACCGGTAGGCCAATTCGCCGCAGTAACGCAGGAACGAACGGTCATTCGGGACCGCCATGAGCAAAAGGCCGCCTGGAACAAGGATCCGGGTGATCTTCCGCAAGACCGCCCGGGGATCGGAAAAATGTTCGATCACATCCCACAGAGAAACGACGTCAAAAACCGGGTCTTCCGGAACCTCTCGTTCGAAGTCCCCCGCTCTCAGCGCGAGTTTGAATTTTTTACGGCTCAGTTCAAGATTTTTTGTGCTCGTATCGATCCCATCCGGAACCCATCCCCGGGATCGTGCGAGCGCCAAAAAAAACCCGCTCCCGTATCCGATATCAAAGATCCTTTTGGGACGGCCGGCCGGAAGAGCCGCCTCGGCAAGCTCAATCCCCCGCATAAAATCATTCCGGGTCTTACCGGGCTCGTCCAGATCGCCATAATCATAATAGCGGGCGTTCGACCCGCGAATCGCCGTCAACGTTTCGTCGGACGCGTAGGCCGCCGCCATCGCTTCCGGGGATAAACAGGGATCAAGATAGCGGAGCCTGCACTCTGCGCATTGGAAGACACCGGATTGAGAGATCTTGAAAAGGAAGGTCCTCGTTTTACTCAGGCATGCGGGACAATGGTCAAGACTTACAAGGCCCGGGTTCATTTCGGATCTTGTTCCGGAACAGTCCCCGTCATTGATAGCCCTCCCTGGTACCTTTTTATATCGGAATCGACCATCATGCGCACAAGATCCACAAAACCGACCGTTGGTTTCCAGTGAAGGACCTTGCGGGCCTTACTGTAGTCCCCTTTTAACTCAAAGATCTCGGCCGGCCGGAAAAATAACTCGTCCTGTCTGACATGACGCTGCCAATCCAGCCCTACATGGCCAAAAGCTATCTCGAGAAATTCCCGAACCGTATGGGTTTCTCCCGTCGCCACCACAAAATCATCCGGCGCGTCCAGCTGAAGCATGGTCCACATCGCCTCAACATAATCCCCCGCAAATCCCCAGTCCCGCTTGGCCTCAAGATTTCCGATCAGAAGTTCATCCTGAAGTCCCATCTTGATCCGGACTACCGCATCCGTGATCTTCCGTGTCACGAACTCAAACCCGCGACGCGGCGACTCATGGTTGAAAAGGATCCCGCTGCAGGCGAACATTTTATAGGCCTCGCGATAATTCCGCGTTAGGTGAAATCCGGCAAGCTTGGAGATCCCATAAGGGGATCGAGGGAAAAGGGGCGTTGCCTCATTCTGCGGGCTCTGCGGTGCGACCCCGAACATTTCACTGGATCCCGCAAAGTAGAACCGGCACTTCGGCACCCTCTCCTTAAGCGCCGACAGAACCGTATGAGTTCCGCTAATGTTCGTATTCAGGGTTGAAAATTCATCCTCGAAAGAATAACTTACGAAGCTTTGGGCCGCCAGGTGGTAACATTCGTCCGGCCGGATCCTTTCGATCACGTTAAAAATGCTGGCGTAGTTCTCAAGAGATGCAGAATGCAATTTAAGCTTTGGGCAAATCCCATTGATCCGCCAGGTCCTGTGCATCGGATCTTCCAGAGCTACGCGACGCACGATCCCATGAACTTCATACCCCTTGGAAAGCAAAAATTCCGCTAAATACGAACCGTCCTGGCCCGTGATCCCTGTAATCAACGCCCGCTTTGGCATGGAAAACTCTCCGGCTATTTTCAAAAAGAACTTCTCAGTACGCTAACACAACGTCACAGCACTTTTAAAAAAGGGCGGGAACGCCCCACCCCGGTAAAACCGGGGTTATTCTGAGGGGGTCTTGTACTTCCGGGGCAGGATCCGGGCAATGATCTCGGCGAATGTTTTCCGGAGGGATTCGAGCGAAGACGGCGCCTTATCCTCCTCCAAAAGTTTCTGCTTCATGAGCTCGGCACCCGCCCACAGGGCCTTTTCATTGACGTAGATCAGGTCCTTGCGCAGCCCTTTGAACACTTTCCCGAGGACCTTCACGGCATGCCGCATCTGGACGATCCCGGTCTTCTCGATCGCCGCGCCCAACATGATCATATTCGTGACCTTTTCGTTCCCCATATCTTTGGCCAGCTGCGTCGCCGGGATCTCGATCACCTGTCCCGTCGTATTCTTCCGGTCGACGTTGTGTACCAGGGACGAATCGACGAAAAGAACGCCGTCTTTACGCGTGGTCGTCTTGAATTTTTCGTAGGCTTCCTGGCTCAGCACGAACCCGAGCGTCGCCTCATTGATGATCGGACAGTCGATCTCCTCATCCGAGATGATCACAAAGCTGTGGGACGCCCCGCCGCGCACTTCGACGCCGTAGGAAACCATCCCGAGGATGTGCTTCCCTTCTTCAAGCGCCGCGTGGGCAAGGATATTCCCCGCCACCACCACGCCCTGTCCGCCGAACCCGGCCACAAATATTTTTTGTTCCATTCGATTGATTCCTATTTGTTCATCGTCCGCCGTTGCGAGACCTGATTCTTGCGAAAACAAGAATCAGGTCGAAGAATCTCGAGAAAAGATCCCTCTCTGTCCGGCAGGCAGACTTCGCAGCGCTCAGGATGACGCGCCACAACCTTTACACACTCGCATCCCGGAACTTCCCCAAGGGGAAATGGCTCATCATCTCGTTGCCGACGAACTGGCAGGCTTCCTTGCCGCCCATCCTCCAATGCGTCGGACACATGGAAAGCACCTCCACGAACGAGAATCCCTTTCCTTCGATCTGATTTAAAAAAGCCTTCCGGAGCGCCTGCTTCGTCCGCTCGACATGCGGGGCGTCGTGGACGGCGACCCGTTCGATATAAACCGGACGCGTCAATGTCGCCAGCATCTCGCAGATCTTGATCGGCGCGCCGGTCGTTCCCGCCATGCGCCCGTCCGGCGTCGTGACCGTTTTCTGCCCGATCAGCGTCGTCGGAGCCATCTGCCCGCCGGTCATGCCGTAAACGGCATTGTTGATGAAGATCATGGTCAGATTTTCGCCACGGTTCGCGCAATGGATCGTTTCCGCCATGCCGATCGACAATAGGTCGCCGTCGCCGCCGTAGCCGAACACGATCTTGTCCGGCTGGACACGTTTGATCCCGGTCGCCACCGCGGGGATCCTTCCGTGAGGGCATTCGATAATGTCACAATTAAAATAATTATAGAGAAGGACCGCACACCCCACCGGGGCGGTCCCGATGGTCTTCTCACGGATCCCGAGATCATCGATCACCTGCGCCACCAAACGCTGGACGATCGCATGACCGCAGACCGGACAATAATGCATCCGAACGTTCCTGAGCGCCTTCTCACCGAGATTTAACATGACGCGATCTCCTTGATCCGCGCAAGCAGTTCCGCAGGCTTGGGATACCAGCCTCCGCCGCGGCCCATGAACTCAATCTTCGGGTCCACGGAGGTCGCGGGAATTCTCGCAAGCCGCACATCCTCGATCATCTGGCCCTGGCTCATTTCGACCACCAGAAGCTTCCGGCAATGCGCCGTAATCTTCCGGAGTTCGACGGCCGGGAACGGCCAAAGCGTGATCGGGCGGAAAAGTCCGACCTTCACACCAGCCTCCCGCGCGCGTTTCACGGCCCAATGAGCGATCCTCGCCGACGTCCCGTAAGCGATCACGGCGATCTCCGCATCCTCCCCGAAGCGGGTCTCGGAAAGCTGCGATTCCGCGGTGATCTTTTCATATTTCGCCGTAAGTTCCAGGTTCTTTTCTTCAAGCGCGTCTTTTTGCTGAAGATAAAGCGTCCGTATGACGTTGGGCTTCCGGCCCGCACACCCGGTGAGCGCCCACTCTTTCGGCATCGCCTTGGATTTCACAGGCTCTTTCAGCTCAATCGACTCCGCCATCTGCCCCAAAATTCCGTCCGCCAAAAGCATTACCGGATTGCGGTACCGGTCCCCCAGTTCGAACGCAAGGCATGTAAGATCATACATTTCCTGCACCGACCACGGCGCCAACACAATGAGACGGTAATCCCCGTGCCCGCCCCCGCGGGTCGCCTGAAAATAATCCGATTGAGAGCCCTGGATATTGCCGAGGCCCGGACCCCCGCGCATGACATTGGCAATGAGACAGGGGATCTGCGCCGCCGCGATATAGGAGATCGCCTCCTGCATCAGGCTGATGCCGGGGCTCGACGACGAGGTCATAGCACGAACGCCCGTGGCCGCCGCACCGAAGATCATATTGATCGCGGCAAGCTCGGACTCGGCCTGGACAAAGACGCCGCCAGCTTCGGGAAGCCGTTTGGCAAGATATTCGCTGACCTCATTCTGGGGCGTGATCGGATAGCCCGCGTAAAAACGGCATCCGGCCCGCACCACGGCTTCCGCCATGGCCACGTTCCCCATCATAAGCACTTTTTCTTTTTCAACAGACGTCTTTGTTTTCATAGGTTCTCGATTCTAACCGTTTTCCGCCCCAACGAAAACTTTTTTTATGCACTTCTTCCCCGCCCGGAGCCGCCGAAGCCTAACGCAGCCTGTAGATCTCGATCGTATAACCATTCCGCTCGCGAGCAATAATGTCCTTCCAACGGAACGGTCCTCCGGTCAAGATGATCCCGTCGAACGCCGGTTCAACCCGCCCGTCACGAAAGGGTGAAATAGCCTGAACAAGAACCGCTTTATTTTTCAGCTCAATCGCAAAAGGATCCCGTTCCGTTCCCGGCGTAACCGCCGTCACCACATATTGGAACCCTTCCGCCCGAAGGGTCGGGAGATCGCGAAGGACCCCCGGTTCCGCAAAGAAGAACCGCGAAGCGCGCGGTTCGGCCGTCAGGAATCCGAGACGGTAAAACGGCCCTCGCGTCCTGCCAAGATACGCATCAACGCGACGTTTCTGAATTCCGCTCGCATTCTCTTTTTTAGCTTCCAGTTGTGCTGGCGTGAACGCGAGCCGCGGCACATGAAATTCCTGATCGATCGCAACCGCACTTCCTCCGGGGATATTCCTTTCGATCCATTCCTTCGCAAGCGTCCGGGTATCGGGCCGGGCCATAAGCCGGTCCCACATCAAAATCTTCGCCAGCGGCGGGAAAGCAACGAGCACGATCAACCCTGCGAACAAGAGAGGTCTCACCCCTTCCAGCCTCCCTCCCTTTGTCCCGCGCTCCCCGAGATCAGCCCCGGGCGTTAAACGCCGGTTGATCGCTCCCACCATGTCCGCCAACGCAATGCACAGGAACGGGATCAACGGAAGAACATACCGATCATACGGCTGGCCCCATTTCACGAGGACCAGAAAGTAACCGGCAACAAAAAGGACCATGGCTTCCGCAACCGGCTTCCGGGAAAACGCCATCCGGACACCGCCGAGTACCGCTCCGGCAAGTCCGATCGCTCCCATAGCGCCGGTCAAGGAATACCGGAAGTGATGGAAAAAAGGCATTCCCCCGCTGTTCGAAGCCTTTTGTTCAAGGATCTCTTTGATGAAAAATCCGTGATCCAAAAGCGCGTAAGGGTTCAGCGCAAGGAATGTCACGGCAGACCCCACGCCAGCCGCAAGCCAAGCGGTGAGCCACTTCGAAGGCGGGACGGTGCGGAGGCATATCCAGACATATGGAACCGCCAGGAAAATGCCGTTGTATTTCACCGCCGCCGCAAGTCCGATCATCACGCCGGAAAGCCAATGAACCCCGGCTCCTTCAGGACCCGTCCCCTCCTCGCATTGAACTCCGGGAGCCGAATTTCCGGGAATGCGCAGAAAAACGCCCATCCCCGACACCAAAACCAAAAGAAGCGGGATGTCCGTATAAAGATAGTGCGAATCGCGAGCGTGAAGAAAATTAACGGCCAGAAACAGCGCCGCCAGAAGCGCCTGCTCCGCGTCCCGGAACCGTTTCACCAGACGATACAACGCCCCAACCGTCGCAGTCCCGAGCAGAACACCGAAGACGCCGCGCGCGATCAGATAAAAAACGGACGGATCGAGATAAAAAAGCGTTTCAAGATCACGAACCGAGTGAAAATAGCCGGTCCCTAACCCCACGGCATAAAAGATCCCGTAGCAGACAAAGAGCAAATAACTGACAAGCGGCGGGATATTGAAAAAATGCGGGTTCAGATCGCCCGAACCGTACGCAAGCGCGTGGTTGACCACGACCGGTTCATCCGCGTGGTAAAGATACGGAAGGCCGAAACCGACGCCCCAGACCCGCACGGCAAAGGCCAGCCCCAAAATTCCCAAAAGGAGAAGACCGTCACGCGTCCAGCGTCCCTCAATGTTGCGCATCATATCCGAAACCATACTTTCCCCCACTAAAAGGAAGCCCCTGCGAAAAACTCGTCGGACATCGTGCGAGGTAGCCCCAGGGCTATCACTTGGAATGGAGCCGCCGGATCTTCAGAACGTCGAGAAACATCACGAAAGGATCGCGGAGCACCCTCACGCGACTTTGCGAGGAGTTGCGCCAGATCACCGGAAGCTCCAGGACCCGGTAACCCAACTTTTGGGCCAGGAAAAGGATCTCGACATCAAAGCTGAATCCGTCGAGTTTCTGCATGCCAAAAAGCCTGTGCGCCGCCTCCTTGCGGAACCCCTTGAATCCGCACTGCGAATCCCGGATCCCCCGAAACGCGAACATACAGGCAATGCGATTGAAGACTTTCCCCATCGTTTCGCGGAGAAAATTCTGATGGACCTCAACCCTGGAGTCCGGGAGATCGCGGGAAGCGATCACGACGTCCTGGTCTTTTTCAAGCCGCGCAAGGAAACGCACCACTTCTTCGATCGGCGTAGAAAGGTCCGCGTCCGTAAAAAGAACGTATTCCCCTGTCGCCGCAAGCATTCCCCTGCGGACCGCGCTTCCCTTCCCGCCATTTCGCGTAACGGTCAGGACCTGATGCGGGAACCCAGCCAATTTCTCGCGCGCGAGCGCAACCGTGCGGTCCTGACTTCCGTCGTCGGAAACGATGATCTCGGAAGCGTAGGACTGCCGTTCGAGGAAAGCAAGTACCGAATCCAGGCTCTGAGGAAGACGCTTTTCCTCGTTGAAGGCGGGGATGACAACGGAAAGATACGGGGCTGCCGTCGCCATATCAGACCCCGAGCATTTCCCTAAAATACGCGGCCGTACGCTTCAGACCTTCTTCAAGCGAGACCGAAGGTTCCCAGGAAAGATACTTCCTGGCTTTGGCAATGTCTGGCTGGCGGACCTTCGGGTCGTCCACCGGAAGATCTTTATGCTCGATCCCGCTCCGGCTGCCCGTGGCCTTGATCACCCTTTTCGCAAGATCAAGCATCGAGATCTCTTCCGGATTCCCAACGTTCACCGGCTCGTTGATACCGGACAAGAGCAGTTTTTCGATCCCGTTCACCATGTCGTCAATATAACAAAGGCTGCGCGTCTGCCGGCCGTCCCCAAAAACCGTCAAAGACTTTCCCGTCAGGGCCTGGGAGAAAAACGCCGGGATCGCGCGACCGTCGCGGAGCCGCATCCGGGGCCCGTACGTATTAAAAATACGGATGATCCGGGTGTCCACCTGATGCGTCCTGTAATAGGCCATGGTCATGGCCTCCGCGAAACGCTTGGCCTCGTCATACACGCCCCGGGGGCCGATGGGGTTCACATTCCCCCAGTAGCTTTCCGGCTGCGGATGGATCAGGGGATCCCCGTAAACTTCGGAAGTGGACGCAAGTAAAAACACCGCTTTTTTCTCTTTGGCCAGCCCGAGGGCATTATGCGTTCCGAGGGCGCCAACTTTGAGCGTCTGGATGGGAAATTCGAGATAATCAAGCGGACTGGCCGGTGAAGCAAAATGAAGGATATAGTGGACCGGCCCCGGAATATCGATGTACTGGCAAACATTATGCCGGACCAGCTCGAAAGCAGGATTTTTCTCAAGAGGCGCGATGTTCTTTTCGTTCCCGGTAAGGAAATTATCAACCGCGATCACCCGGCACCCGCGCTCAAGAAAGCGCTCACAAAGATGGGACCCGAGGAAACCGCCGCCCCCGGTAACAAGACAAACCTTTTTTTCGGACATCAGGGCTCATTCTCCTTCGCGGCCGCCTCGGCCGTCTGTTTCGACTCGAGCGCAAGCTTTTCTTCTTTCCACTCCGAAAGAAATTCGCGCGCGGCTTCTTCCCAGGACCGGAGTTGAAGGCCCAAAACGGATCCGCTCTTTTCAAGCGACAGGACAGAATTAAGTGGCCGGGGCGCCGGCCTCGTCAACTGGGTGCTCGGAATGTCCTCGACCTTCACCTGATCGAGACCCGACTCTTTTACAATAAACCTAGCAAAATCCGCCCAGTTCACCGTCCCCGAGTTCCCCAAATGGAAGATCTGCCGGTCGCGGGCGAACACCACTTCTTTTTTCGCGAGAAGTAGCTGGCGCATCGCCTGGGCCACATCCCGGGTATACGTCGGCCGGCCGGTCTGGTCATTCACAACGGTCATTTTTTTTACCTCCGCGGCCTGGCACAGGATCGCTTTCGGAAAACAGCGCCCGTAGACACCGAACAGCCACGTGATACGGAAGATCAGCGCGCGGGAGGCCTTTTCCATCAAATACCGCTCGGCGCGGAGCTTCGTCTCACCGTAAAAATTCACGGGGTCCGGAACGTCCGTTTCAAGATACTCCCCCTTTTTCGAGCCCCGGAACACATAGTCCGTGCTGTAAAAGATGACCGGGGCATCGATCTCATGGGAAGCGTCGACGATATTCTTGGTGGCCTCAAAATTATGCTCCAGGGCCTCCTCGTGATGCTCCTCACAATAATCCACGTCGGTCAGCGCCGCCGTGTGAATCACCACCGCGGGCCGGTGGTCCAGGATCGCGTCGCGCGTCTTCCGCGCCTGGGTGAGGTCGCAAAGGTCATGGGGTACCGTCAGATGGGTCACGCGGCGTTTCTCAAGCCCTACGATCTCGAAGTCCCCCTTCAGGGCCTTCGCAAGATCGGTCCCGAGCATTCCCCCGACCCCCGTGATAAGGATCTTGGGACGGTCCTGGGTCGTCATGGTCATTTCACCGTGTATTTGTCTTTTTTAAGACGCTGCCACCAACCGGTGTTCTCCCGATACCACTTCACCGTCGCAGCCAATCCCCTGGTAAAATCCCAACGTGTCTTGAACCCGAGCTTCTTGAGCTTGTTGTAATTGAGCGCGTAACGGAGGTCATGTCCTAAACGGTCCGGCACATAACGGATCATTTCCTTGCCTTTCCCGAAATATTTCAGGATCGCCTTCGTAAGTTCGAGGTTGCTCATTTCATGATGCGCCCCGACGTTATAGATCTCTCCCGCCTTCCCTTTTTCGAGGACCAACAGGACCGCCCGACAGGCGTCTTCGACAAAGATCCAGTCCCGGCGGTTCTTCCCGTTCCCGTAAAGCGGCACGGTCTTCCCCGCGAGAAGGTTCGTCACAAAAAGCGGGATGACCTTTTCGGGAAACTGATAGGGCCCGTAATTGTTCGTGCACCGGACGATCATGGCCGGATGACCGAAGGTCTCCTGGAAGGACCGGACCAGCAGGTCCGCGCCGGTTTTAGAAGCAGCATACGGGCTGTTCGGCAAAAGCCTCGCCTGTTCGTCCACAAACCCTCTTTTGATCGACCCGTAAACTTCATCCGTCGACATGTGCACATAACGTTTGATGCCGCAGGCAAGCGACGCCTCGAGCATCGATGAGGTCCCGAGGATATTGGTCGTCAGGAACTCATCCGCGCTCTCGATCGAACGGTCGACGTGGGTTTCCGCCGCAAAATGCACCACCGCCGCAGCTCTTTTCATAAGGGAAAGGACAAGTTTCTTGTCCGTAATGTCCCCTTTGACGAACTCGTAACGGGGGGACTTCGCAAAATCCCGAAGATTCTCGGGATTCCCAGAATAGCTGAGTTTGTCGAGATTGATCACACCCCATCCTGGGCGGTTCTTGAGAAAATAGCGGATAAAATTAGACCCGATGAACCCGCAACCGCCGGTCACTAAAAGTCTTTTCATGTGTGTTTGTACCTCTCCTGCCGGGCCACCAGCATATTCGCGCGATGAAGCGACTCGAACGTTCCGGCGTCGGTCCAGTAGCCCTTCAGCACGTCGTATTCCAACGCGCCGCGCTTCAGGTACCAATTGTTCACATCCGTGATCTCGAGTTCGCCGCGGCGCGAGGGCTTCAGCGTCTTGATATAATCAAAAACGTCGGCATCGTAAAGATAGATCCCCACGACGGCAAAACAACTTTTCGGCTTTTTGGGTTTCTCGACGATCTCCGTGATCTTCGGGCCCTTCAAGGTCGCCACCCCGAACCGCTCCGGGTCCGGAACCTTCTTGAGCAGCAACCGAGCGCCGGCCCCCTGAGCTTCAAACGCCCGGACCGAAGCACTGATGTCGTCCTGGATGATGTTGTCGCCGAGAATCACCACAATTTTATCCCGTGCCGCAAAATGCTCGGCAAGCCCCAGCGCCTGGGCGATCCCGCCTTCGCCCTCCTGGTAGGTGTAGTTGATATGTTTCAGGCCGAACTGCTTGCCGTTGCCGAGAAGTTTCAGGAAATCCCCCGAGGAATTTCCGCCCGTCACGACCAGGATGTCGCGGATGCCCGCCTTCACGAGGGTCTCGATCGGATAGTAGATCATGGGCTTGTGATAGACCGGCAGGAGATGCTTGTTGGTGACCTTGGTCAACGGATGCAGCCGACTGCCAAGGCCGCCAGCGAGAATAACGCCTTTCATGGTTCCTCCTTTATGCGGACGGACGGCCGATACTGATGTACTGAAAACCGTTCTTCTTCATATCCACCGGCTGGAACATGTTCCGGCCGTCAAAAAAGAACCGGCCTTTCATCAGGCGGCGAAACCGCGGCCAATCCAGGTTCAGGAATTCGCTCCATTCCGTAAGAACCGCCACCGCATCCGCTCCCCGGACCGCTTCGTACGGATCCACCGTATAATGGACACCCTTAAAGATGTCGCGGCATTTAACGACGGCCTGCGGGTCGTAGGCCTGGATACGAGCCCCGTCCTTCTGCAACATCTGAAGGATGGGAACCGACGGCGCCGAACGCATGTCGTCCGTATCCGGCTTGAACGCAAGCCCCAGAACCCCGATCGTCTTCCCCTTCAGGGATCTCAGGGAATTCCGGATCTTTTCGACAAAATATTTCGCCTGCAGGTCATTGATCTTCAGAACGTCCGCCAAAAGTTCAAAACGGACCCCCAGCTGCTCGGAAATATGCAGGAACGCGCTCAGATCTTTCGGAAAACACGAGCCACCGAAACCGATCCCGGCCTTGAGGAACTGCGGGCCGATACGGGGATCGAGGCCCATCCCGAGCGAAACCTTATCCACATCCGCGCCTACCGCGTCACAGACGCGCGACAACGCGTTCGCGAACGAGATCTTGGCGGCAAGGAACGAGTTGGAGGCATGTTTGATGAGTTCGGCGCTCTTGATGTCCGTCACGACGATCGGCGCCTTCAGCGGGCTGTAGATCTTGCGCAGAATCTTTTCGGCACGGGCGCTCGCGACCCCGATCACGATCCGGTCCGGCGACGAGAAGTCATGGATCGCCGACCCCTCCCGCAGGAACTCCGGGTTCGACGCCACGTCAAACTCGACACCTTTTCGAACGTTCCGCTTGATCGTGTTCCGGACCCATTCCCCCGTTTCGACGGGGACCGTGCTCTTCTCAACGATCAGGCAGTATTTTTTCAGCTGCGTCGCAATCTGTTTGGCGACCTTTTCGACAAAGCTCAGATCCGCGCCGCCGTCAGGCCGGGGAGGCGTATGGACGCAGATGAAAAGAACTTCGCAACGGTTGACGATCTTCGCGATCTCGGTCGTGAACTTGAGCCGCTTCGCCCCGACGTTCTCGAGGACCATTTCCATCAGCCCCGGTTCATAGAACGGGATCTTACCGTTCTTGAGCGTGCGGACCTTCTCCGCGTCATGGTCCACGCAAGTCACCGTGTGCCCAAGATGCGCGAAACACGCGCCCGTTACAAGCCCGACATAACCCGCCCCGACGATCCCTATTTTCATGAGTTATTTACCCTTAGCCTGAAGGTTGTAGCGTTAGGCCCGCAGAGAGGCAAGCTGGTTATCGGTCACCGTCGCGAGGCGTCCCGCACCCTCGTTCGCCCCCGCAACGGTCTCACCGATGCGCGGCTCCGAGAACTCCGCACGTCCCCCGCCGCCGCTGATCGCATACGACGGGAACGCTTTCATACGGAAGTTGAAGAAAAGCTCGTTGTTATAATCGTTGATCAGGGAATTGCGGACGTTGTAGCCGAAATCGAGGATAAAATCGTGGAGGTCCCGCGACGCAGAAACCTGCCATTCTCCCAAATTGCCGGTCTCCGTGTCCCACCGGATGTACCCGCCGACATCCCACAAGGGGTTGATCTTATAGCGCGTATCAAAAACAAACTGGGTGCTCTGCTCAATCGTTTCCTCGGAATACCAGTCGTAGTATCCCCCGGTATACCGGAACCCGAAGAGGAACTTCCACTTTCCCTTCCGGATCATAAAATCCTGGTTGATGTATCTGAAATCGGTCCAAGCAAAATTATAATCCACGCGCGTCTGGACCTGGAGCCACTCGTAAGGCCGGAGCGTCAGGTCCCCTTTGAGGTCGGTGAACTGGTTCTTCCCGATCGTGGGATCGACCGGATTGACCGCGTAATAGAGATAGGTATTGAGACTCACGATATCAACGCGCTTGGGCTTACCGCCGACGATCCGTTTGGTCTGGAGACGGTTCTCAAGACCCATGGCGACTTCATTAGAATCATCGATCGCATCAACCGTATCAAAACGGGTCAGGCGGTTCATATTGACCGAGGTCTGCGATCCTTCCAGGCGGACCACCGGTTCCGCAATGTGCCTAAGCTGATTGACCTCGATCCCCATCTTGTCAAACGAAACGTCAAACGTCTTGTAGACCTGCGTCCGGAGGTCCGCGCCGTACGCGACTACGTTCCGGTAAGCCGCAGAATCCTTGGTCGCCTGCTGGCTGTACTCGGTCCCGCGGTATCCGACGAACGGCAAAAGTTTGATCTCCTGCCATTTCAGGGGGGCGTACCAGTTGCTGTACGCGTCCGTCCGGACCGCCGACTGTTTCTTGGTCAACCGTTTGTACCGCATCGTCAAGCTATCGAACTGCACGCGGCTTTCGTTATAGACCTTGTCCGTAAAGAACGGCTGGTTCTTCCAGTCGAGACGAACCTCGGGCAACCGCTCCACCAGCGATTCAAAACTGTTCATCCGTTTCGTCACATGGGCCATGATGCCGTAGCGCTCGGTATTGTGGGTCGCTGTCACGAACGAATGCAGCTCCGTTTCGGAACGGTACTCTTTTTCAAAAAATTCCTGGAGAAAATATTCGTCGGCAAGGCGGTCGTAGCGCAAAATAACATTGGTGTTCTCATCAATGTCGGTCCGGTGCCGCCAGCTGATCCTGCCGCGCGTCCGGTCTTCCGTCGTCGCGAACGGGTCAAAGCTGTCATCCTGGACCTGATAAAAATCCCCCGGCGTCGGGGCCTTCTTGTCCTGGGTCACGTACAGCTTGATGTTCCCGTGCCCGAGTTTGTTGAAATCATAGTACTGGTCCCAGCCGCCGCCGATCCCGCGCTTGGCGCGCCAATCAACATGCGCGCGTCCCCAGAGATATTGATTGATCGTGATCCCTTTGGTCAGCTCGATGTACGCACCGAACCGGGTGTTGTACCCGGCCGCAACCTGCAGCGGGATATTCGGCCAGTTGATCGGCACGCTCATGAACGGCCACCAAAACACGGGTTTCCCGAGAACGTAGATCGTGACGCCGTACATGTTGACCTTTTGGTCCGCGTAAAGCGTGGCCTTCTTGGCCCTCAACTCATAATGCGGTTTTTCCAGATTACAGGTCGTAATTCCGCCTTCCCGGATCTTCGTCACGCCCTCGCGGATCTGCTGGACGTCTTTTCCCCGGGCATAAAAAGGCTCGCTGATCGAGCGGGCATCCGGAAAGCTTCCCGTATGGTTCCCAAAATCATAGTAGACCTCTTCGCCCTGAAGCCGCGGTTCGCCGGTCTTGAAGATCATGACGTGGCCCTTGGCGTAAGCCTTTTTGGCGTCGCTATCCACTTCCGCGTAATCGGCAAGCATCTTGACGTTCTGGTACGTGATCACGGCGTTGCCTCTCGCGATAAGTTTCCGGGTATCCTTGTCATATTCGAGGCTGTCCGCAACCGCTTCGACCTTGCCCTGGCTCCGGTCAAAAAAATCCTTGATCGGCTCAGGGCGCTTGGCGGGAACGGGCGAAGTTTTTTCCGGAACCTTGGCCGGGGCAACGGCTGCGGAAGGCTGAACGACGGAAGTTTTTTCGGAAGTTTGAGCCTCGGAGGATTTTGCCGAAGGATCGGACTTTGAGGACTCGGCGGATCCGGCCGCGAAACCGGCAAGAGGCAGAGCCAAAACGCCCCAAAGAACACCGGCAACGGCGAACTTCTTAAGAGCTACCCCACAAACGTCATTCTGACCCACGCGGTTTTGCTTCGCCGAGCGAAGCTGCGTGGGGAAGAATCTCAAAACGAGATCCTTCGCGACGCTCAGGATGACCGAAACTCCTGGAATTTTCTTAATCGCGGTAAACCTTGAAGATAGGATCAATTTCACGATCTTTTGATATCCTTATAAAGACAAACGCGGTTCCGGCCTTCTTCCTTCGCCTTGTACATCGCATCATCCGCCTGACGGATCAGGTCCATCGCAATGGCCCGGGTATCCAGGGTCCCATCGTCCGCGATCGACTCCCCGTCAAAGATCGCAAGTCCTTGGCTTACCGTAACTTTGGTCATGTCGTTATAGACCTGGAAATCATGCCGCGCGATATTGGACCGGATACGTTCGGCGACTTCCGCGGCATTCGCCAGCTTGGTCTCCGGCATTGCGATGACAAACTCCTCTCCTCCGTAACGCCCGAGGAGATCGACGCGGCGGAGGTTCTTCCGGAGAAGATCGGCGACATCTTTAAGCGTCGCGTCCCCCACCAAGTGTCCGAAGTCGTCATTATATCTTTTGAAATGATCGATGTCTAACATTAATACCGCCATCGGGAGCTTGAAACGGATACTGCGCTTCAATTCCTCTTCCAAACGCTCGACAAAGTGGTGGCGGACGAACACCTGGGTCAATTCGTCCACGATCGCAAGCTCCCGGACGGTCTCGTAAAGCTTGATCTTCTTGATCAGAAGCACCAAATAGGCCGTCAAGACCTCCACGCGCGCGAGATCGTCCTCCCGGATGCCCTGCATTGAAAAAACCGCGCTGAGTTCTTCCCCCTCAAGGATCGGAAAGTACCAACGGTCCGCGCGCCGAGCCATCGTCTTGTTCTGCGTGAGCGCCCGGAAGTCCTCGCGTTCCTCGTCCGTCAAAAGCCGCGTCTCCACGCCGACGCCTTCCTGCCCCATATCGTAGACTTTGGCCAAACGGGATCCGTCGGAGGCCGCAGCCTTGAAGAAAAGGAAGATCTGCATTTTCTGGAACGTGATCTCAGGCCGCAGTTTCTTCAGCAGAAACTCAGCCAGCGTTCCGAAGTCCATGCAATCGCTGAAATCTCGGGCGATCTCAAAAAGGTTCGTCAGGCTGCCGACTTGGACCTCCAGATGCCGCAGGCTGCTCAGGCGCATCTGGTATTTGCTCTGCAAATTTTCCAGACTCCCGCGCACCTCTTCCTTCCGCGCATACGCCTGTTCAAAAAAACGCCGGAGCGCAAAAAGATAAACGCAGAGCACAGAAAATAACGCCGCCTGAACGGCCCAGAGCACCCCGATCCGCACATGCGGGTCCCGGGAAAAGAACCAACCGTGAAAGAACGCAAGCGTGACAAGCGTCACGCCAAGGAAGACGAACGCACGTTCCTTTAAAAAATAAAATACGGGGAAAAGCAACAGCGGCGACAAAAGATAATAGACCAGGATCAGGTCCCCGGTCTGGTGCGTGACGAACCCCACCGTGCCGGCAAAGATCGCCAGGATCAGGAAGCGCTTCCGCATACGCGGTTCCTCCCTTCCCGTTTCGCCTTATAAAGCGACTTGTCGGCCTTATCGAGCAGCGCCTCCAGGTCGAGCGTGTCCTGCGGCACCGCCGCGACCCCGATCGACACCGTCATCCCGACGCTTTCGCGACGGATGTTGAACGGCGTCTCCTCGACCCTCTTGCGGATCGCCTCGGCCACTTTGATGGCCGCCGATTTCGAGGCCTCGGGTAAAAGTACGGCGAACTCCTCGCCGCCGTAGCGGGCGAGCACCGCATCCTTCATGTCCCGCGCAAGGATCTCCGCGAACTGGACGAGCATCAGATCGCCGCCCTGATGACCGAACTTGTCGTTGCAGTCCTTAAAATGGTCGAGGTCGCACATCAAAAGCGCCATGCTCTTTTCGTTCAGGAGCGTCCGCCGGTGTTCTTCCTTCAAACGTTCGGAGAAATACCGGCGCACAAAAAGCCCGGTCAATGAATCCTTAATGGCGAGGAGCTCGGTCTTCTCATAGAGCCTGGCGTTCGAGATCGCCGACGATGCGAGCGTCGCGATCGCGTCGAGGAGCCGGAGATCGTCGTGCGTGAAAACATTCGGGCGCGTCGCGTGGATCCCGAGCGTTCCCGTCACGCGCCCTTCCTGGAAGATCGGCGCCACGATCAGGCTGCGCGTGTTCTCTTTTTTCTCGTTCTCACTGACGGCGAAACGGAAATCCTCCCGCGTGTCCATGATGATAAGGCGTTTCCGGTTCTTGATACACCAGAAGTCGAACAGATCACCCTGTTTGGCCACCCAGTTCCCCACCGGCCGCATCCGGCGCCGTGCCACGACCGGAAGTTTTTTCTCCTCACCGTGGGCGAGCGTCATCTTGGCATAGTCCCCGCGCGGGATAAAATCCATCGCACGGTCCACGGCCTTCTGGGCCAGTTCCGCCCACGAGAGGCTCAACGTCAACTCCTCCGCGAGTTTGCGGAGATTGTAGTAGGTTGAATATTTCTCGAAAAACGTGCTGATGCCTTCGCCTTTGGCCTTAAAGATCACTTCGAGGTCGTTCGTCTCGTCCTGATATTTTTCCTGCTCGACGCCAAGCATGGCGATCTGACCTTCGAAAAATCCCTCGACCCGGTGAAGCACGATCATGAGCGCGACATAGAAAAGGAAGATCCAGAAAAAAACGGGCAACTTCGTGATCGAGACGATGAAAAGGACGAGCGGGATCAGGTAGGCGAACATGAGGACGTTCAAGCCGGCCCATTTAAAACGCCACCAGACCGAAAAGACCACGAGCGAAAAAGCGACCAGGAGGATGGCAATGCGAAGAAGGTAGATCTCGGGAGAAACGGTGCCCTTCAGCTGGGACAGCGAAAGAACGATCAGGTAGGTCAGAAGAAAAGCGACCCCGAGGCCGATCGCAAAGACAACTCGCCGCAGGGTCAGTAAACCCATTATTACACCATGATCATCTAAGAAACCGCGATCCCCGTCTGAGGATCAAAGAAATGCGCTTTACTCATATCGAACACCACCTGCAGATCCTGGTTCATGGCCGCCGTATCCTGGTTGGAGACGCGCACGACGAAATTATTGCCGCCGCAGGTCAGGTACAAAAAGATCTCGGACCCCATCGGCTCGACGACATCGACCGTCGCCATGATCGTAAATTCCGGACGCGCGTCCTGGGCGAAAATCTTATCGTAAATGTCCTCGGGACGGATGCCCATCGTGAGGGTCTGGCCTTTGAACGCCGCGATCCTGGAATAAAAATGCGGCAGGATCCGGAGTTTGATCCCGCGGTCCTGGAAGAAATAATCCCCTTCTTCGGCGACGATCGTCCCTTTAAGAAAATTCATCGGAGGCGACCCGATAAAACCGGCGACGAACTTGTTGTTTGGGCGTTCGTAAAGATTCACGGGATCGGCGACCTGCTGGACGTTCCCCTTCAACATGACAACGATCCGGTCCCCGAGCGTGAGCGCCTCGACCTGGTCGTGCGTAACGTAGATCATCGTGCAACGCAGGCGGTTGTGCAGCTTCTGCAATTCCATGCGCATCTGGACCCGGAGCTTCGCGTCGAGATTGCTCAGCGGCTCGTCAAAGAGAAAGACCTTCGGTTTGCGGACGATCGCCCGGCCGACCGCGACACGCTGGCGCTCCCCGCCGGAAAGTTCCTTGGGCCGGCGTTTCAGCATCTCGACCGTGAGGCCGAGGATCTCGGCGGCCTCGTGGACACGCCGCTCGATCTCTTTTTTGGGATAATGCCGGAGTTTGAGACCGAACGCGAGGTTCTCGTAAACGGTCATATGCGGGTAAAGGGCGTAATTCTGGAACACCATCGCGATGTCGCGGTTCTTGGCCGGAACGTCGTTGACGAGCATTCCGTCGATATAGATCTCGCCTTCGGAGATCTCTTCAAGCCCCGCGATCATCCGGAGCGTCGTGGACTTCCCGCAGCCCGAGGGGCCGACCAGCACGACAAACTCGCGGTCCTGGATCTCGAGGCTGACGTTATTGACGGCGCGGACGTCATCCTTGTAGATTTTCGAGACGTTCTTCAGCGTAACATGCGCCAAGGGGTTTCTCCGATTTGGGATCTAGGCTAGATATTCGAGCAACAGTGCAAGTTTTTGTTTCAGGTCCGCGCGGTTAACGACCATATCGATCAGCCCGTGGTCCAGCAGGAACTCGGACGTCTGGAAATCCGCCGGGAGTTTCTGTCGGATGGTCTGCTCGATCACCCGCGGCCCGGCGAACCCGAGAAGCGCACGGGGCTCGGCCACGATCACGTCGCCGATCGACGCAAAACTCGCCATCACGCCGCCCATCGTCGGGTTGGTGAGGACCGAAATAAAGGGAAGCCGTTCTTTCTGGTAACGCGTCAACGCCACACAGGTCTTGGCCATTTGCATGAGGCTCAGGGCGCCCTCGTACATCCGCGCGCCGCCGCCGGACCCGGAAACCACGATCAGCGGAAGTTTGTTCTCAAGGGCGTGTTCGATCAGGCGCGTGATCTTCTCCCCGACCACCGACCCCATCGACCCCATGATGAACCGCGAATCCGTCACGCCCAGCGCGCAACTTTTACCGAGGATCTTCGCCTCGCCGGTCAGGCAGGCGTCCTTGAGGCCGGTCTTTTTCTGGTCCTGCTTGATCTTTTCGGGATAGGCCTTCACGGCGGAGAATTTCAGAGGATCTTCGGAGCAAAGGTTGGCGTCCATCTCCTTGAACGTGCCTTCATCGGCGAGCTGGTGGAGGCGGTCCCAGGCCCCCATGATGAAATGGTAGGAGCATTTGGTGCAAACAAGCAGGTTTTCTTTGAGGGTCTTGTTGAACATCACCGTTTGACAGCTCGGACACTTGGTCCAGAGACCGGCGGGGATACTTTTCTTCCTGAGTCCCTTCGTGACCATCAACGCGGGCGCCTGCGACATAGGATCATTCCTCGACTTGTTGTATTCCGGAGAGACCGCCTTATAAAAATGCCACGGAAGAGTTCTTGGCACCGGATCCCATTCCGTGGCGGACCATGACGAAAACTGCTCCATTATAAAAAATCCTCCTGGTGTGTCAATCGGTTTCTTCCCCCTAAGTGCCGAAATCTCCTGGCTTTACAACATTTTTCCTGCATGGTATGTTGGCGCATGGATCCGCAAATCCGTCAAACCCAATCCCAAAAGATGGTCCTCTCCCCGCAAATGCGGGAGTATCTCCGCCTGCTGCATCTTCCTCTCGCGGACCTCCGCCAGGCCGTCGAAAGCGCCCTGGAGGAAAACCCGCTGCTGGAAGAAACTCCCGGCAAAGAGGAAGAAGAGGCCGTCGAACCCGCGCCCGTTTCTCCCGTGATGGAAAGCGACGACGAGATCGATGAAACCGAAGCCGCCCTTCCGGAATGGGCCCGAAAAGAACCGCTTTCCTTCACGCAATCCCCGTCGGACCTGGCGCGACGCGATCCTGGGGACGCGAAAAAGATCCGGAATTTCCAGGAAACTCTCATCACCCGACCCGAAAGCCTCTTCGATTATCTCGAGTGGCAGCTCCCCTTCCTGGCACTCGACAAGTCCGAACAGAAGATCGCCGAAGAGATCCTCGGGAACATCGACCCGGACGGTTACTTGACCGCCTCCTTGGCGGAGATCGCCGCCGCCACGCACGGCACGTCGGAGCAGGTCGAAGAAGTCCTCCGGAAGGTCCAGCAACTGGATCCGCCGGGCGTCGGGGCGCGCAACCTCCGGGAAGCGCTTTTGATCCAGCTCGAGAGGAAAGGAACCCCGGTCGCTTTGGCCACAGAGATCGTCCGGGACCATCTGGACCTGCTGGCGAAAAAGGACTGGAAAATGCTGGAGCGGATCTTCAACGCAAGCGGGCCGGACATCAAAAAAGCGGTGGAGGTCGTCTCCCGGCTCGAGCCAAAACCGGGGCGCAGTTTTTATACCGAGGAAGCGATCGCCGTCACGCCGGACGCAACGGTCTCGATCAAGGACGGTACGAATGACGGCCTGGAAATCGACCTCCATAAGGAATTCATTCCCGAGATCCGGATCAACCCGGAATACCGGCGAATGCTCCGCGAAAAAGACACCGATGCCCAGACCCGGGAGTTCCTGAAAATGCGGCTTGCGAGCGGCCAGGATTTTTTGAAGGCGTTGGAGCAACGGAAATCGACGCTCCGTGCGATCACAGAAGAACTCGTCCGGGCCCAGCCGCTCTTTTTCACGCGCGGGTTTTCCGAGCTTCGTCCCCTGCGCCTCAAGGATATCGCCGAACGGTTGGGGCTCCATGAATCCACCGTCAGCCGCGCGATCCACGGGAAATACCTCAAGACCCCGCAGGGCACGATCCCGTACAAAAGTTTCTTTTCAAAAAAACTTGAAACCGCGGACGGAGAAGGCGAATCCCAGAAAAGCATCCTGGAGAGGATCCGTTCGCTGGTCGAAAAGGAAGATCCGAAAAAACCGCTGAGCGATCAGGCGCTCCTCAAGGCGCTTGAAGAAAGCGGGATCCGGATCGCGCGCCGCACGGTCGCCAAGTACCGCGACCTCCTGAAGATCCTCCCCACCCATCTCCGCAGGCAACGGTAGCCCGCCCCAAAAACAGGACCTCTTTTCCTATTTCGGAAGGGTCCGGTAGGCGTCGCGGATCACGTTCGAAGCGATCGCCAAGGCTGCGTTATCGCCGCCCCGGCGGCCGCCGCTCACAAGTCCCAACAAATACCCTTTCCGGTCCAGGATCGGCGACCCGCTGTCGCCGCTATAAAGATGAAAACCGAAACGCACCTGCACGAAGGCCGGCCGGACCCCCTGGGGAGCGGGTTGTTTTAAAACAGCGCTGACCTCCCCGCCGAAAAGCGACCGGTTGTGGTCGAGGGCGTGCCCCATGCAATAGACTTTTGCTCCTGGCAAAAGACCGTCGGAATTCGCAAGCGGCACATAAGCGAGCGGAAACGGCGGCACGATGGAGAGAAAGGCGATATCGGTTTCCGGGATCACCTGAAGGATCCGCCCTTCGGCGCGGGTCCCATCAAAAAGTTTCACGGAGACCCCGGCCGCATCCCGGACGATATGGGCGTTGGTGACAAGGATCCCTCGCGGGTCGATAATGACACCGCTGCCGCTCCGCGCGTACTTGACGATCCTGCCGGGATTCCGGCTGAGGAAAAGCGCCGCCGTACCACTATAAGCGCCTGCTTTTTGTACGCCGGGTCCGGCCGCATTAACGCTTTCGATCGTCACCAAAGCCGCCGACGGTTGGGAGGACGCGGACCGCCCGGGAGCGCAGACCCCGGCCGACGCCCCCTCCAAGAGAAAAAAGACAAGGCACAGCAGCGCACAGACCTTCTTTGGCTTAGACAAAAGGATCATGCCTAATATTTCGACCGGGTATGCGCGAGACTTGAAACTGAAGCAGCCATGGAGAGAAGAAAACGCGATAAGCTGGTGGTCAGAATCGAACTGACGACCTGCTGTTTACGAAACAGCTGCTCTACCAACTGAGCTACACCAGCATGTCACGTTTTTGAAAAAGCAGGTGGGGATTATACCAAAAAGCCGCAGCAAATCGAGTTAAGATTTGAGAAAAACGTCGACCGCCTGCGCAGCCTGGCGACCCTGGCTGATCGCCCAGACCACGAGCGACGCGCCCCGGACCGTGTCGCCCGCCGCGAACACACCCGGCGCCGAACTCAGGAAGTTACCGTTCGTCAGCACGTTCCCACGCGCATCGAACTGCACGCCGAGGTCCGTGAAAAGCTTCGAATGTTCCACGTGCACGAACCCCATCGCAAGGAGCACCAGATCGGCCTGGAGGACGAATTCGGCCCCGGGGATCTCTTTCATCGAATACTGCCCGGTCGTCTTGTCGAGCGACCATTCCACACGCGCACAATGCGCTTCATGGACGTTCCCGTCCCTGGCGGTGAATCGTTTCGTGGTGATCGCCCAGTCGCGCTCGCAACCTTCCTCGTGCGACGTGGAGTTCCGCAGGATCTGCGGCCAGTTCGGCCATACCGGATTCCACGGTTCTTTCCATTCCCGCGGCTTCGGGAGGATCTCGTACTGATAAACTTTCTTGGCCCCCTGGCGGTTCGACGTTCCCACGCAGTCGGAACCCGTGTCCCCGCCCCCGATCACAAGCACCGTTTTCCCCTTCGCGGAGATCGCCGGCGCGGCAGAGGCCTCGCCCGAGACCCGACGATTCGAAAGCGTCAGGAATTCCATCGCAAAATGGACCCCCGGAAGTTCCCGGCCCGGGATCTTGAGGTCGCGCGGTTCCCCGGCACCCATCGTGAGCAGGATCGCGTCAAAATCCTTTTTGAGCTGGGCGGCCGTGACCGTCTCGCCAGCATTCACGTTCATTTCAAATTTCACGCCTTCGGCTTTCATCTGTTCGATCCGGCGGTCGAGGACCCATTTTTCCAGTTTGAAATCCGGGATCCCGTAGCGGAGGATGCCCCCCGCCTTCGCCGATTTTTCAAATAGCGTCACCTGGTGGCCCCTCCGGCGGAGCTGCTGCGCAGAAGTGAGTCCGGCCGGACCGGAGCCGATCACGGCAACGCGCTTGGCGGTCTCGGTTTGCGGCGGCTGCGGTTTCACCCACCCTTCGGCGAACGCCCGTTCGACGATCGCGAGCTCGATCTGCTCGATCGTGACCGGCGCCGAATTGATCGAAAGCGTGCACGCCGCTTCGCACGGTGCGGGACAAACGCGCCCCGTCACCTCGGGAAGATTGTTCGTCAGCGAAAGCCGCTCGTACGCATCGCGCCACTGCCCGCGGTAGACCGCGTCGTTCCACTCCGGGATAAGATTGTAGACCGGGCAGCCGATCGCATGGCAGTACGGAATACCGCAATCCATGCACCGGGCCCCCTGTTTTTTCAGGTCCTCGGGAGACAATCGCTGCGGGATCTCTTTATAATCCTTCAGCCGCTCCGCGACCGGTCGCTTCGCCCCGAGCGCCCGCTGATATTCCAAAAATCCCTCTGGCTTACCCATCAGATGAAAACCTCCTCGGTCATGTCCGCGGTCTCAGAACCCCGCGTCTGGCGCTCCCGGAGCTTCTCGAGCGCCTTTTTATAATCCATCGGCATCACCTTCACAAAGCGCGGCAACATCTCATCCCAACTCGCAAGGACCGCCTTCGCAAATTTACTCCCGGTGAACTTCGCATGCCGCTCGATGGAGGTCCTGAGAAACGTCGTGTCCTCCGCCTCGACCACCGGCTCCAGATCCACCATTTCAAGATTGCAGCGCGTGTCAAAAAGCTGGTTCTCATCCAGCACGTACGCGATCCCGCCGCTCATCCCCGCGGCAAAATTCACGCCCGTCTCGCCCAGGATCACGACCCGCCCGCCCGTCATGTATTCACATCCGTGGTCGCCGACCCCCTCAACGACCGCGATCGCGCCGCTGTTCCGGACACAGAACCGCTCGCCCGCGCGGCCGTGGATATAAACCTCTCCGCTCGTCGCGCCGAACAGGTTCACGTTCCCCGTGATCATGTTGTCCTGCGGCCTGAACGTCGACGACTGCGGCGGGTACACGATCATCCGGCCGCCCGAAAGCCCCTTCCCGAAATAATCGTTCGCGTCACCTTCCAACTCGAACGTGATCCCGTGCGCCAGGAACGCCCCGAAACTCTGTCCCGCCGAACCCTCGAACTTGATGTGCAGCGTATCTTCCGGAAGCCCCGCAAGACCGTACCGTTTTGCAACCTCGTAACTAAGCGTCGCCCCGACCGTGCGGTTACAATTACGGATCTTCTGTTGAAGCACGACCGGCTGCTTGACCTCAAGCGCGGCCTTCGCCTTCTTGACCAGGTCCGGATCAAGCGACAGTGAAAGATCATGTTGCTGCTTCGACACGCATCGGATCGATCCGCCCTCCGGCACTTCCGCCTTCGCAAGAACCTTCGAAAAATCCAGCCCCTTGGTCTTGTAATGCTCGATCGCGTGATTCACCTCCAGCCGCTCCACGTGACCGACCATGTCCTCAAATTTCCTGAACCCGAGTTCCGCCATCCATTCCCGGACCTCCTGGGCCACGAACCGCATAAAATTCATCAACGACTCCGGTTTCCCGGCAAAACGCTTGCGGAGCTCCGGATTCTGCGTCGCCACGCCGACCGGGCAGGTGTTCAGATGACACTTGCGCATCATGATGCAACCGAGCGTCACGACCGTCGAAGTCCCGAAACCGAATTCTTCGGCGCCAAGCAACGCGGCGATCACCACGTCGCGGCCCGTCTTCAGCTGGCCGTCGGTCTGCACGCGGATCCTGTCACGAAGCTTGTTCATCACGAGCACCTGTTGGGCTTCGGCGAGACCGATCTCCCACGGAGAGCCGGCGTATTTGATCGACGAGATCGGCGATGCACCCGTCCCGCCATCGTGCCCGCTGATCAGGACCATGTCCGCTTTTCCCTTCGCAACGCCGGCCGCGACCGTCCCGACCCCGACCTCAGAGACGAGCTTCACGGAAACCCGCGCTTCGGGATTGGCGTTCTTCAGATCAAAAATAAGCTGGGCCAGGTCTTCGATGGAATAAATATCATGGTGCGGCGGCGGCGAAATGAGCATCACCCCCGGCGTCGAATGGCGAACCTTCGCGATCATCGCGTCCACCTTGTGTCCCGGCAGCTGTCCGCCCTCGCCCGGCTTCGCCCCCTGCGCCATCTTGATCTGTAGCTCTTTAGAATTCGCCAGATAATGGATCGTCACGCCGAAACGCGCCGAAGCGACCTGCTTGATCATGCTCTTTGCGGAATCGCCGTTCGGAAGCGGCAAGTAGCGAGACTCATCTTCCCCGCCCTCGCCGGAATTGCTCGCGGCGCCGAGACGGTTCATGGCGATCGCGATCGTTTCGTGGGTTTCCTTACTGATCGACCCAAACGACATCGCCGACGACACGAACCGTTTCACGATGGACTCGACCGGCTCGACCTCGTCGATGGGCACGGACGCGCCGGGCTTGAATTTAAAAAGGCCGCGGAGCGTACAGAGATTCCGGCTGATATCATTGACCTCGGCCGAATATTTTTTGAACGTCGCGTAATCGTTCTCGCGCGTTGCCTTCTGGAGAAGCGTGACCGCCATCGGCGACCAGAGATGTTTCTCGGAAAACAGGCGGTAGTGGTACTTGCCGCCGGAGTTGAGCGAATCCGCCACCGTCTCCCGGACCTGGAAAGCGCTCCGGAACCGTTCGACCGTCTCGCGCTCCACCGCCTCGATCCCGATCCCGTTGATCCGGGACGCCGTACCCGGGAAATAGGTCGCTATAAAGTCGTCGTTCAACCCGACCGCCTCGAAGATCTGCGCGCCCCGGTAACTCCGGATCGTCGAGATCCCCATCTTCGACATGACCTTCAGCAGGCCCTTCTTGACCGCGGTGATGTAATTTTCGATCGCCGTTTCGATCGTGATCTTCCCGGACAGGCACCCGCGCCGCTTCAGATCCGCCAGCGTCTCGAAGACAAGGTAGGGATTGATCGCGTTCACGCCGTAGCCGACCAGACACGCAAAATGCTGGACTTCGCGGGCTTCACCGGTTTCAAGCACCAGCCCTCCGAGGTAACGTTTCCCCACCCGGATCAGATGCTGATGGACCGCCGTTGCCGCCAACAGGGCCGGGATCGGCGCCTGGTCCGCGGAAGCCCCGCGATCGCTCAGAATGACCAGCGAATGACCTTCATCGATCTTTTTCTCGACGTTCTCGCAGAGTCCCTTGACCGCCTTGGGAAGATCCCCCGCGGCCGCAGGATTAAAAAGCATGGGAACCGTGGCGACACGAAAACTGCTGAGGTTCGAGGTCTTCAAACGGTCGATATCGTCGTTCGTCAGAACCGGATGGGAAAGCTTCAGCTGGTGACAGTGCTCCGGCCTCTCCTCCAGAAGATTCCCCTGGCGCCCCACGAAGCTCATCAGCGACATGACCAGGTTCTCGCGGTACGGATCGATCGGCGGATTGGTCACCTGCGCAAAGAGCTGGCGGAAATAATTGTAAAGAAGCTGAGGTCGCTCGGAAAGGACGGCCAGCGCCGCGTCATTGCCCATCGAGCCGACCGGTTCCTGGGCATTCTCGGCCATCGGCTGGAGGATCATCTTCTCGTCTTCAAGCGTGTAGCCAAAAATACGCTGGCGCAACGCGAGCGTCTTCTCGTCCACATCGACCGGGCCCGGGACCTGCAGCAGCCCCTTGAGCTCGATCCGGTTCTCCTCAAGCCACCGGCGGTACGGCTTACGGCGGGAGATGGCCGACTTGATCTCATTATCCTTGATGACGCGTTTGGCCGCCGTGTCGATCAGGAACATTTTTCCGGGGGCAAGCCGCCCTTTTTCAAGGACGTCCGGCGGATTAATATCGAGCACACCGACCTCGGAAGCCATCACGACAAGACCGCTTTTGGTGATCACGTACCGTGCCGGCCGCAGCCCGTTCCGGTCCAGGATCGCGCCGACTTTCACGCCGTCGGTGAATGCGATCGCCGCAGGCCCGTCCCAAGGTTCCATGATCGCCGCATGGTATTCAAAGAAGGCGCGTTTCGCTTCGCTAATGTGGTATTTGCTCCCGAACGCCTCCGGTACCATCATCATCATCGCATGCTCGAGCGAGCGGCCGCCAAGCGTCAAAAGTTCATAGACCGTATCAAATGTGGCGGAGTCGCTCAGCTGGGTATTGATGATCGGGAGAAGCTTTTTGATCTCCGGGCCGAAGAACTCGGAAGAGATCCGGACTTCGCGGGCCATCATCTTGTTGATGTTGCCGCGGAGCGTGTTGATCTCACCGTTGTGGGCCATGAAGCGGAACGGGTGCGCGAGAGGCCAGGACGGAAATGTGTTCGTGGAGTAACGTTGGTGGACCACCGCGAGAGCGCTGACAAAATCCTTTTCGGAAAGGTCGGGATAAAAAACTTCAAACTGCGGTGCGGCGAACATCCCCTTATAAACGATCTTGGAACAGGAAAGCGAAACAACGTAAAAATCCTCGATCGGCCATCCCGTCGCGAGCGCTTCGTTCTCAAAGACCTTGCGGAGCACATAAAGTTTCCGCTCCAAAGCGATCCCCTCAAGCCCGTCAAAAGCCACGAAAACTTGCCAGATGGAGGGCATGGATTCCCGGGCCATTTCGCCGAGACATTCCGGATGGACCGGCACTTCCCGCCACCCGAGGAGCTTCCCGCCTTCGGCCGCGATCTTGGTTTCGATCATCTTCCGGGCCCGCGCGGAATCCTTCTCATTTTGCGGCAGAAACAGCATGCCGGCGCCGTAATGACCTTCCGCCGGCAGCTTGAATTTCAAAACCCGCGCGAAGAACTGGTGCGGGATCTGGAGGATCATCCCCGCGCCGTCGCCGGTCTTCTGATCGCCGCCGACCGCGCCACGATGGACGAGGTTGCAAAGGATCTGCACGCCGTCCCGGACGATCCGGTGGGAACGGGTCCCGTCGATCTTGGCGACGAACCCGACCCCGCAAGCGTCATGCTCCTGGCTGGGGTGATATAAACCGAATTCTTTCATAGAGATCCCTCACGCTCCGTTGGGCCGCGGCACACGCGGGCACACGTAAACCTTCGAAATTAAGGTCATTAAGCTAGGGCAAGGCAGGCGATTCGTATTCTACTGATTTTGGAGAGTTTTCAAATAAAAAAAACCGATAATCGTCTTTCCATCCACGATCTGCTTGCGCCGTATCATCCGGCCCAATTCAGCCAGGCTGAACTCTCCCAATTCAAAATCCTCGTCTTCATCCTTGGGCGCATGCGCCGGCACCATCCGGTCCGCGAGAAACACATGCATTTTCTCTCCGGAAACGCCCGGCGTCGGGTAGAACTCCAAAAGTTTTTTGAGCCGGCCGGGCTTCCTCCCGACCTCTTCCATCAATTCCCGTTTGGCCGCCGCCGGAAACGTCTCGCGTGGCTCCCGCCCTCCCGCCGGAAATTCCCAAAGATGCCGGCCCAGCGGAAAACGGTACTGCTTCACGAGAAGATATTTCCCCGACTTCGTCCTCGGAATGATCACGACGCATCCCGGATGTTCCAGGATCTGGCGCGACAGGACTTTCCCGTGGGGCGTGTGGATATCACAATCCACCAACCGGATCGGCCCCTTGGAAAAAATGACCTTTTTTTTGAGCGTCCTGTATTTTTTCTGGCTCATAAAGAAAAACGGCTCGCTGTCCTTATCGGGGCGAGCCTCACTTCAACATTTCGAAGAAAATTTGGAGCGGGATACGGGAATCCCAATGCCCGTGCATTGGGACTGCAAACGGATCAAAACTTGACGTTTTGATCCGCGGTCTTCTCTTCCCGTATCTCCCAAAAAGCGCGGTGCCGTACACGGCTTTCCTAAAAAGTGACGGCACCGTGCTGATTCATAAAGAATCAGCGGGATACGGGAATCGAACCCGTCTGACCAGCTTGGGAAGCTGGGACATTACCACTATGCTAATCCCGCACAAGATGTCAAAAATGCAACGCTCAGATTTTACAGATTTTTTTCAAAACTTCCAGCCGTTTGTCAAAGTCCGCGCGCTTCACTTCCCTGAGCCTCTGGAGCCCGAATTTCTCCACGGTGAACGACGCAACGATGGTTCCATAGGCGATGGCGGTCTTCATGGTCTTCAGGCTAACCTTCCGCGCCGCGGCCAAATACCCCATCACGCCGCCGGCAAAACTGTCTCCCGCGCCGGTCGGGTCGTACACGCTTTCAAGCGGGTACGCGGGATAAATGAAAACACCCTCGTGACTGTAAAGCAGCGCGCCATGCTCCCCTTTTTTGACGATGACATATTCGGGGCCCATATTGTGGATATGCTGCGCCGCCTTGATCAAATTTACCTCCCCGGTCAGTTGGCGCGCCTCGCCGTCATTCATGAACACCGCATGCACGCGACTGAGAACCTTCAGCACGGCATCACGTTTGTTCTGGATCCAAAAGTTCATGGTATCGCAGGCAACGAATTTAAGCGTCGAACCGTGCACCTGATCCAACACGGAAAGCTGGAGGTCCGGATCCACATTCGCCAAAAACACGAATTCCGGCATCTTGTCATAATTCACTTTCGGTTTGAAATCCAACAGGACGTTCAAATCGGTCTGAAGCGTGATCGCCGAATTCATATCGGCTTCATACTTCCCCTTCCAGTGAAAGGTCTTGCCCGGCAGCGTCAAGAGGTGGCTGAGATCGATCTCGCGTTCCGTGAGGACCTTGCGGTACTCTTCCGGAAAATCCTTACCCACGACCGCCACCACACCAACGCGCGTAAAAAAGCTGGCCGCGTACGAAAAGAACGATGCAGATCCTCCAAAGACCGTCTGCTGGACGCCAAAAGGCGTCGAAAGCTCATCAATGGCAACGGTTCCGATCACGATCAGATAAGGCGGCTTTGACATGGTTTTATCCTTTGAGTATGTCCTTCAATTGTTGTGCGGCTTTTCCCGTATCCTTCGCCGCAAATAAGGCCCTGACAACAGCAACGCGGGTCGCCCCCGCATTCATGACCGAGCGAACATTTTCAAGATCGATCCCCCCGATCGCGACCCAGGGGATCCGGACACTCCCCGCAACCTGGCGGACAAACTTCAACCCGAGCGCGTTCGCGTCCGGCTTGGTGGGCGTCGTAAATACCGCGCCGACCCCGATATAATCGGCCTTTTCACGTTGCGCCTCAAGCGCCTGCCGGAGATTATGGGTCGATTTTCCGATCCAGAGCTTCCGCCCGGCCTCGCGGATCAGCTGCCGCGCCGCCGGAACGGGCAAATCACCCTGCCCGAGGTGGACCCCGTCCGCTCCCGCAGCAAGCGCCAGATCCACACGGTCATTCACAAAAAATAATTTCCTGAAACGCGCCGCGATCTTGCGGATCCTGAGACCCGCCCGGAGCATCACAGCATCCGTCAGGACCTTCGAGCGCAGCTGAACGATATCCGTCCCGCCGCGGAAGGCTTGTTCGACTTTCCTGAAAAGATCCCCGCGTTCTTCCGCGAGATCCGTGACAGCGTAAAGACTAAAACTCCTGAAAACGTTTTCTTGCCAACCCATACCTAGGCCAGTTTCAGAGCCTTGATCACACGCGTCGACGACCGCCCCGGGACCATCGGGATCCGCTTCACCTTCCCGCCCCAGGAGAGAACTTCCTTCGCCCCGACGATATCCTTCAAGGCCCAGTCCGCGCCTTTCACGAGCACGCGAGGCCGGATCGCAAGAATCAGCTTCAGAGGGGTCGGGTCCCCGAAAAGGATCGCATAATCCACGCACGCAAGCGCCGTCAGGACCTTGATACGGTCCCGCTCGGGATTGACGGGACGGCTGGGATCTTTGTAGGACTTAACGGACTTGTCGGTATTCACGCCGACGATCAGGACATCCCCGGCCGCTTTCGCTTTCTGGAGATAGGTCACGTGTCCGAGATGGAGGATATCGAACGTGCCGTTGGTAAAAACGACACGCTTGCCCCGCGCCCGCATACGGCGGACCCATCCGGGAAGTGTTTTATCGTTGAGGATCTTGGAAGACATCGTACCGGCCTCTTTCGGAAACGTCCGTTTATCCGAACAGGATCTTTTCCACGACCTCGCACACCGCATGGAGCGCGGTGATATGCATCTCCTGCACGTGCGTCGTTTTGTTAGTCTTGGCGATAAAGCAGTGGCTCACGGCGTCTTTCATCGTGCCGCCGTCCTTACCGGTAAAACCTACCGTCAAGATCCCCTGCTGCTTGGCCTGTCCGATCGCCTCGAGAATATTGGGCGAACGCCCGCTCGTGGAGATCACGATCAGCACATCGCCTTTTTTCCCAAGCCCCTCGATCTGCCTGGAAAAAACCTTGTCATACCCGAAATCATTCCCGATCGCCGTCACCGCCGCCATGTCCGCGTTCAACGCGATCGCCGGAAGGCTGACCCGGTCCTTTTCAAACCGGCCGACGAATTCCGCCGCAATGTGCAGCGCGTCGGAGGCCGACCCGCCGTTCCCGCACAGAAGGACCTTGTTGCCGGCCTTCAAAGCGAGAATGATCGCGTGCGCGATCGAGTTCAACACCTCGATCTGAGCGGGCGTAAAAGATTTCTGGAAGGCGTCCTGATGTCCCTGAAAGATCGCTTCAAAATGATTTTTCATGGGCTAACCAAAGAATTTCTTGGCAAGTTCGTAAAGCTCCGGCGGAACCGTCTTGAGTTCCCCGACCGCTTCCTGAAGCGGCACCGCGACGATCTCGCGGCCGCGCAAACTCACCATTTTTCCAAATTGACCCTGTTCAATAAGTTCCACGGCTTTCACGCCGAAACGGGTGCCGAGAATACGGTCGAACGCCGTCGGAGTGCCGCCGCGCTGAATGTGGCCGAGCACGGTCGAACGGGTCTCGATCCCGGTCTTCTTTTCGATCAATTTCGCGAGCCGGTCACCGATGCCGCCAAGACGGACGTGGCCAAACGCATCCAGTTCTTTCTGCGTGGTCGCAATATCTTCACCTTTGATCGAAAAACCTTCCGAAACGGCCACCACGCCAAAACGTTTGCCGCGCGCCAGACGCTTCATCAAGGGTGCGCAGATCTCATCCGCGGTCATGGAAACCTCGGGGATCAACACGACATCCGCGGCTCCCGCGATGCCCGATTCCAAGGCGATCCAGCCCGCGTGGCGGCCCATGATCTCGGCCACGATGACACGTTCGTGCGATTCAGCCGTCGTGCGGAGCCTGTCCAGACAGTCCGTCGCGATGCCGAGCGCCGTATCGTAGCCAAAGGTATAATCGGTCGCGTTCAGATCGTTATCGATGGTTTTCGGAACGCCGACAACGTGCACGCCGTCCTTGAAAAGCTTGTTCCCGGCGCCCAGCGTATCCTCACCGCCGACCGCCACCAGCGCGTCAAGCTTGTTCTTCGCCATGGTGGCACGGACCTTCTGGACATCGCCTTCCTTCTTGTAAGGATTCGTGCGAGACGTCCCGAGGATCGTGCCGCCACGCTGAAGGATCCCGGCGACCGAATCATTCGACAATTCGACGAAATCATTCTCAATGATGCCCTTCCACCCGCGTTTAAAACCGATCACCGTCCAACCGTGAAGCTTTGCCGCGCGGACCACCGCGCGAATCACGGGGTTAAGACCTGGGCAATCGCCGCCGCCCGTAAGTATACCGATACGTTTCATTTTCCTGCTCCTATGTTTTAATGTTTTAGTGATTTAAAAATACTTCAAACCTGCGGCGCACCGACTTCTTCGATCCCCTTCACATCACAGATCACCGTGACCTGGTTGTCGGCGCCCAAAAGCCGTTTCACCCGCTCATACACTTCCTGCTGCATCTCGGAAAGAAGCGATGCCACCTGCCCGCCGGCCCACAGAACCAGCCGCAACTTCACTTCCACGCTCTTCCCGCTGATAATGACCTTGACCTTCGCGTTTTTAACGAGCGTAAAGTGCTTCAAAGCCTTGAGCGAAGCGTTCTCGATCGTCCCCATAGAGACCACCACGGCCCCCGCGTCGCTATGAAAGATCACCGCTTCATTCGGCCGGCCGGACTTCACCAGCATTTTGGAAAACGAAAGCCCCAAGACGATAAAAATGATCCCGACAACCCCCACCTGCACCGACCGCCACGGATTTTGATAAATCTCCTGGAGCCGCAGAATAGCGTCGTCAAACGCCAGCAAATGAAGCGACATGATGATCAGCAAACTTCCCAACGTCAAAAAGGAGAAGATCGCGAAGAGCTGAGCGAAGGCATTGCCGACTTTCATGGATTACTTCTTGGTCTTTTCCCCGTCGGGGACTTCAACCTTGCCCACTTCGAGGATGGATTCGATGAACTTCGTGTTGATCCCGCCCTGCCGGAACTTCGGATTGCTCAGGATCTTCTGCTGAAGCGGAATGGTGCTCTTGATCGGACCGATCTGCATTTCATAAAGCGCCCGCAGCATCACGCTGATGGCCTCCTGACGGTTCCGCCCGTGAACGATGAGCTTGGCGAGCATCGAATCGTAGAACGGCGGCACCGCATATCCGACGTAACCGTGGCTGTCGACGAGCACATGGGGCCCGCCCGGCATCAACCAGTTGTCGATCTTTCCGGGGCACGGCATAAAATTATTCGCCGGATCTTCGGCATTGATACGGCACTCGATCGCGTGCCCGGTAAATTTGACGTCTTCCTGCGTTAAGCTGAGCTTTTCGCCCGCCGCCACGAGAAGCTGCTCTTTCACAAGATCCAGCCCCGTCACCATTTCCGTGACAGGATGTTCGACCTGCAGTCGCGTATTCATTTCCATAAAATAAAAGTTCTCGTCCTTGTCGAGCAGAAACTCGATCGTACCGGCATTCTCGTATTTGAAAGCCTTGGCCGCCCGGATCGCCGCTTCGCCGATCTTCCTGCGGATCTTCAGGCTCAGGCCCGGCGCGGGAGATTCTTCGACAAGCTTCTGGTGGCGGCGCTGGACCGAGCAGTCACGTTCGCCCAGGTGCACCACGTTGCCAAAGCTGTCGGCCATGATCTGGACCTCGATATGGCGGGGTTCTTCGATGCATTTTTCAACATAGACGTCCCGGTTACCGAACGCGGCCTCGGCCTCGGTCTGGGCCGTCAGAAACGCGCTGATGAGTTTACCATCGTTGTGAGCGATCTTGATCCCCTTACCGCCGCCACCCGCCGACGCCTTCACGATGACCGGATAGCCGAGCTTCTTGGCAAGGCGAAGGGCGTCTTCCTGGTCCGTCACCACCCCTTTGCTTCCGGGAATAATGGGAACTCCGGCCTTCTTCATTTCAAGGCGCGCGACGGACTTGTCGCCCGCAAGCCGGATGCTTTCCGGCCGCGGCCCGATGAATTTGATCTGGCAGGATTCGCAAATTTCGGCAAAATGCGCGTTTTCGGCCAAAAACCCGTAACCGGGGTGGATGGCCTCGACGTCCGCGATCTCCGCCGCGGAGATCAGCGCCGGAATATTGAGATAGCTTTCAGAACTCGGGGCTTCGCCGATGCAAATAGCTTCGTCCGCCAACTTGACGTGAAGGGACCCTCGGTCAGCCTTCGAGAACACCGCCACCGTCTGAATGCCCATTTCCCGGCAGGCGCGGATCACACGCACCGCAATTTCACCGCGATTCGCAATCATGATTTTTGAGAACATACCGTCTTCCCGTCTAAAAGGTTAAGAGGTTGAGGAAAGATTACTTCCGGATCTTCAGGATCGGCTGATCGTATTCCACGGTCTGGCCGTTTTGGACCAGGATTTCGACGACCGTTCCGCCCGTCTCAGCTTTGATCTCGTTCATAAGCTTCATGGCTTCAATGATGCAAAGAACATCGCCTTCTTTGACCGCCTGATTGACCGACACATACGGCGGCTGGTCCGGCGCAGGCGCGGCATAAAACGTCCCAACCATCGGTGAGCGAACGATCGTCACGCCTTCTTCGACGGCGGCCGGCGCGGCCGCGGCGACAGAAGCCACAGGCGCCGCCTGCATGATCGGCGCCAGGGGCGCCATCATAGCCCCCATCGAATGACCGCCATCCACCACGATCCTGCCGTTCGGCTGCTTGCGGAGCTTGATCCTCATGTTGTCTTTTTCAATCTCGACCTCGTTGACGTTGTGTTCCGCCATGAGTTCCAGAAGTTCTTTGATCTCTTTAATGTTCATTTGCTTTTCCTTGTCGCATGGACTTTCTTCTTGGGTTTGATTTTCGAACAATAGGCCACCAGCCCCATCAGCCCGAGGAAATAGCTGTCTTTCCCGAGCCCCGTCACCTGCGCCACACAGGCTGGTGCGGTCATGGAGTGTTGCCTGAAATCTTCACGCTTGTAGATATGACTGAGATGGACCTCGACGGCCGGAAGGCCGGAGGCAGCGAGGGCGTCACGGATCGCAACGCTGGTGTGGGTATATGCGGCGGGATTGATCAGGATCCCGTCATAACGGCCTCGGGCGCCGCCGATCCTGTCGACCATCACGCCCTCGTGGTTGCTTTGTTCGATGTCGAGCGAAACGCCGAGGATCTTCGCTTCCCGCTCAAGCCCCTGATTGATCTCGCGGAGCGTCACTTTCCCGTAAACCGAAACCTCCCGCTCTCCGAGGAGCTGCAGGTTCGGTCCATGGATCACAAGTATCTTCATATAAAGAATAATTCCTTAGATGATTGCGGCTTCCGGTTAATTTGCCGACCCCGGCATCATTTCTTTCTCGGCGGAAGCCTGTTCCTTCAGCCCGCCGCAGAAGGCGTACACAACCCCCGCGCCGACGCTGAACGAATAGATCAGGATGTCCATCAGAAGCGTCAGGGCTAGCGCCCGCTCCGCCGGCAAATAGCGGCTAAAAAGGTAAAGGACACTCGCTTCGCGCACGCCAAGTCCGCCGATGGACGGAGCCATACTAACGATGCTGATGACGGGTATCAAGATAAAAAATTTCCAGAAGTTGATATCGACACCAAGACTGACCGCGATCAGGTAGTTCACGGCGATAAAAACCGCTTGCCCGACGAACGACAGCAGGATCGCGACCAGGACCGGCCCCCGGTGGTGCCGGTAACCGTAGATCGCATGATAAACCTCCGCAAGACGATGTTTCAGCTTCTCGCTCGGGACCAAAATTTTGAGCCCCTTGAACAGACGGGCGAAACGTTTGCTGGCAAAGAACACGACGAAAAAACCGAGCACGACACAGGCCCCGTAAACCGCATATTCGATATAAGGGTTCGAGGCCTCCTTACTAAAATACATCATCCCGAAGACAGCCATCGAGATCGTCGCGAGGAACCCCAGTAACCGGTCCAGAAGGATCGAGGTCGCGGATTCGATCTTCTTCCCGGAATGCTTATAAGCGTAATAGGCCCGGACCACGTCCCCGCCAAGCGCTGACGGTAAGAACAGGTTATAAAAAAGCCCCACAAAGGTGAGGTAATAGCATTCCCCAAACTTCATCCGGATCTCCTGGACGCGGAAAACCCACTGGATACGCTCCGAGACAATGGCCAGACCGATGAAATATCCGACCACGGCAAAGCCGAACCACTCCCAACGGACCTCGCTCTTGAGGATCCCGAGGGATTCGTGAAGCTTGTCTCGCATAAGAAAAATCACGAGGCCGAGAACGGCGAAACTGATAAAAAAACGGAGGATCTTGCCCCGGAGACCGTTCTTCATGAGAGAAAGGAAGCGCCGGTCATACGCTCTGGGAAAACTTGATCTGGAGTTGGCTAACGAGGGTTTCAAGCATTTTCTTTTCGTCGTCACTCAGGTTGCCCTGGGTCTTTTCACGAAGCGCAACCAGGATATCGATCGCTTCCTTCGCTCCTTCGGGATTGAGCTCGGTCTGCTGGGTCATGGGATTGGGAATGTCCCCGAGGTTCATCAGGGCCTGGTAGCCGAGGGACTGGACCAGGGAAAGAAAGGCCTTGGAAATCGAGGCCGGGGCTTTGGATTTCTCCGCGGGAGGGACAGGTGCGGCCTTAGCCTTGACGTTTTCGACCTGCTCTTTCCAGCTGTCGTCGACCTTCTTTTCCGTAAACCGGATATCTTTATTCTTTTCCATGACCCCTACGCTTCCGTTTGACCGGTCCAACCCCCTGGGTTAGACGACTCATTTCGCGCCATTGTAACCGATTTCCTATAAACCTTTCAACCTTTCACAACTTTTCCGTCTAAAACCCACTTCGGAGACCCGGTCTCCGAGGCGGTGGGTACGCCGTTCGAAAAAAAACGCCCACGGATAAAAAAAAAGAGGTTCGTGACCGAGTGGGGATCTTTGTGGCCACGAACCTCTGCAGGTGAGTCGAGACCCGTAAGTCTCGCAATGAAGATACTATACTCCCAAAATTCCGGACTGTCAACGGCGCGGCCCGCCTTCTCACCCCATATTTTCATTGCAAAAACCCCAAGTAAAACCCGGCCTTGCTAGAATGACGGGCAGGAAAATAAAAAAAAAAAGAAGGGGCACGGTTTTCCCATATCCCCTTCTTTGGTAAAGCCTTACGCCGCGATCGCAACCGGCTTTAAGCGGCCGACGCGATCCTCTGGAACGCTTCGAACAGCACCTGCATGTTCTGCAGCATGCCATCGATACTCTTCTTCGTGATCGCCAAACCCGAGGCGCCTTCTTTTTCAAAACCCGGCATTTTCAACAAAAGATCGGCCATCTGCTCCGGCGTCATTCCGCTCAGATTCCAGATCTTCTGGGCGCCGCGCATAGCCACACGACCCACCGCAGCCTGCGAAACGGCCCCCTGAACATTGTCCGCTTCGCGAACCACCACCCCGGTGACAAAGCTAAGATTCAGAAAGCTCAGAGCATTCGCCGTACCGGTCAAGACATACCCTTTCCCTTTAACCAGGGCCAGGAACTCCGCTGCCTTGGAATTAAAATCGTGCGCTTGAGGATCAAAAACCCTGATATCCACCTGGCTGATGAACGCCGGCCGGTGGATCTTATTGGCCCACGCCGCAAAATCCAGGAGAACCTGACGCACCGCGGCAGCATCGATCCCCGAGCCCAGCACCATCGTATCAAACCGCATATTGGGGTTCAGAAGCAGATTAAACTTCAAGAGAGCCAGAAACACCTTCGGGTCCTTGAAGCCTTCGATCACTTTCACCAGACGGCCCGCATCCCCGCTGATCGGCAGAGGCATATTCGGCACCGCATTCTGCAACTGCTCCGTCAGACCCGTAATGGTCCGCTCATCGACAAGCAATGAGATCGCGATGATCACCGGCGCGAGAGCTTCCATATTGTCGCGTGCAATCCCCTCCGTCAGCGCCACCGCCACCTTAAGCGCCGGCGTTTTGAGCTCAGATTCCGGGATCCCCATCGCCTTCAGCGCTTCCCGTGTCGTCTCCATCGCCGTCCGGACCTGCTGCTTTGTAAAATTCTGTTCGACCCACTTGGCTACGGCAAGCTGCCTTTCGGAAACAGAAACGTCCCGGCGTTCGGCGCGCCCGGCTTCGGCGGCCTTGACCTTTGCAGCCTCCTCGAGACGCTCAGCCTTAGCCTTCGCCGCGAGAGCGAGAGCGATCGCCCGCATCTCATCAAAAGTCGCGCCCCGGTCGATCGCCGTCTTGATCGCCACACGCCCGGCGCCCTCAATTTCAGCCAGCGACACCACCGCCGAAAGCAAGAGAACCTCCCGCTCATCCGACGTGGTCGCCTTGTCCGTAATAATGTCGCGAAGCGAACGGAAACCAACGATTTCCCGGCCCTCGGCATCGCGGGCGGGAGCATCAAAACTATTAAAGAAATCCGTGTACTTCTGATATCGAGTGTCCGTCTGTCCCAGAATGAGCCCGGCCGCATCGGGCTTGGCATCCGCGGGAATCTTCAACACGTTCCAGAAGGCGTGACTGACCTGGTGCTTGGATTTTGCAGCCGCATTCCACACCTTGAAGTCCGCGATGTTATTGTTGTCCTCAAGCGCCAGACCCGGCACCTCGCGGCTCAGAATCTCAAGAGCTTTGTCCGAGGTCATTTCCAATTTCCCGGCGCGCGGCGACAAAGCCGTACGAACGGACGGCGCTTCGATCCTAGTGACAGCCTCCTCGCTCAGAACCCACTCCTGGGGAAACGTATTGATCCCGGAAGTCAATTTTGTGAGATCCAGATCCTTCGGGATCATGACATTCTGCGGCGCGATCCCCCGCACCAGGTGGCGGATGTAAAGATTTCCTTCAAACGCGAACACCGCAACCACAAAATTCGCATCCAGAACAAACTGCGGATCGTTCGAGCTGACCCGGATCTCCACTTTTTTCTTGTCACCGCTCAAGCGCACATTGATACGGCTCGGAACACCTTCCAGGTCCGTCCTCGCGGCATTCACGGAAGTTTCGAGAGCCGTCGCCTCCAGTACTTCGGACTGGATCGCCAACGCCTGCTCCTTCGTGTATGTTTTGAGGCTCCGGATAAGCTCCTGAAGCTCGGTTTTCGTAGCACCTTCGGGGAACCCATACGTTTCAACGATCGTCTCCAACGTCCGCACAAGCTCCGGCCTTGAATTTTTCATGAAATACGCATTCTCAAACGCACGCACTCTCAAACCCAAATTGGTATCTTGCGGCGTGAACGACCGCTGTCTTATAATGGAAGTCAAACGGAAAGCCTCGTCCAATTCGTTCAACGTCATCTCCCGCTTCTCTGCGCGGAGGGTGGAAAGGGCCAGCGACGAAAACAACCGGAAAGCCTCGTCGGCGCGGGCCTGATCCTCCGGAGCAACGGTAAAGAGTTTCGTTTTGATCGATCTCAGGGTCATGGAGGTATCATCCCCATCGTCGTACTTTTGTTTCGCCATCTGGATGATCCCGACGAGGTCCATCGTCGTGATCCCCCGAGCCACACTCTCAGCTTCCGTCAAAGCGCTCAGGATCTGCGGAGGATCGATCACCCTTGAAAGATCCGAAGCCGTCAAGATGGGCTCTTCCTGTCCGACAACCGTTGGCGTCCTCTGAGCCGCAGTAGAAACCCTGATCGCTGAAGCCAGCGGCGGCACATTCGCCGCCATGGGAACATCCCGCTTCTCACTGTTGGCGCGAAGTTCCTTCGAAACAGCGGCCTTCGCGGCTTCCGAGAATTTCCCGGTAAAAAACGGATTCAATTCCGCGAAAGTATCGCGACTGACCGAGGGCCTCCGGGCCTTCCGGTACAATTGCCACGCGCCATAGATCGCCTTAACCAACGATTCGTTGCCGGTGGCACTCTGGGTAGCCGCCCAAAACGCGGCATCGATCTCTCTGTCCGTTAAAGTCCCCTGTTGAACAACCTGCAGCGCTGTCCAATTCACCGTGGGGTCACCCTCCTCCGTCAGACCACGCTTCTCCGCGCGGATTTCTTTGCGCGACGCGGCATCGAGCATGGGACGAAGCCCGTCCAAATAGTGTTTCACGGCCGCATTGTAGGCCTTGGCTTTGAAAACGCTTGTATTGGCATAAAGATCCTTAACCGTTTTAAGAGCATCCCGGTCCAGCGGCGTGTCCACCGGTGTCGCGCTATCAAGTCCGACGCCTCCGTTCCGTCCTTTCCCCAAATCCGCGGCCTCGCTCCGCACCGCAGCGCCGCCGGCGTTAAACCGGTAGAAAGAGATCAGATCATCGAACAGCGCCATCCATTTTTCGGCACGCACAGCCTGCGAATTCTTGGGATCCAAGGCTCCCGCAAGAAGATCTTCCAAAACAACGTGCTTGCGCGCGCGAACGATCTTGACAAGATCCTCAACCGTTTTCGGGGCTTCGACCAGCGCCCCAGCCGTCACAACGGTCCCCGTGGGAGTCACGACCATCCCGGCCGTCGCAGCAACCGGAACCGACGTCATGAGCAGACCCGCAGCCGCCAGTTCCTGGATTCCGAGCCGCTTTTCCGCCCGGGTGATGTCCACGATCTCGTTAGAACCAAGTAAAACCACCATCACACGGCCTGTTACCTGCCGGACCTCGGTACTGTTCGCGTTCAAGCCGGGCATGTGCTCGTCCCAAAGTTGACGCAAGATCGGAAAGACAATCCGCGAATTGACCGCGTAGAAATCAAGCCCTTTGAATGCGCCGACACCTTTACGCGCAACGATGGCATTCGCAAGCGCTTCGATCAGCCGGTCCTGCTCATCAGCGGCAGTAGCCAGACGCAATCTCGTCGCTAAATCAATGACCTCGGGCGCTGTGCTTAAGAATTCTATAGCTTCCAGATTTATTCCCTTCACCTCCGAGCGGGCGGGAGGACGGACCCCGAGCCGCTTTTCCGCCCGGGTGATGTCCGCGATCTCGTTAGAACCAAGTTTGATCCGGTGAGTCACGGGACTCATGGCCCGGTTAATGACGACCCTGTAGGAAACTCCCGTCTTCAATTGTCCTTTGAGGAGCTCCTGCCAACGGAAAGTCCGATCATCGAAAACAATCGTCGGCCCATCCGTCGTAACATGCACCGTCATCCCGATCCCCTTTGACGCATTCTTTTCCAAACGTCCCGCCAGGAAAGGAACAACCTGGTCGGCGGAAAGTACTTCAGTCGCCAACTGGCGCGCGGCAACGACAACGTCGCGATTAGCCTCAACATGGGCAGTCTCGATCTTCCGCGCCAGATCCTCTTTCTGAAGATCGTCGTAGAATTCGGCTCCCAACACGCCCTGCGAAATCTCCGCCGCGGAATAGCCCTTCGAATCGGACTGTTTGATCAGCTCGATCTGCGCCGCATTCAAGCCGAAACTCTCAAGGCCCTCGGCCAACCTCGCCATAAGCTCGAAATTAACACCTCGCAGCGTCAGCGCAAGCTGCAACGTCTCACGCTGGATCGCCAACGCGAGCCGCTGTCTCGCGCTTTTGATCCGGCCTTTAACAAGATCCCGGTCGATCGACAGGAAATCCTCGGCAAGCTCCGCGGTGGACGCACGGTCCAACTCACTGAGCCTCTTAAACTGCGGAACCGCGCCCGTCCAGAGACGCAGCTGCAATTCGATACGTTCGGGGCTGGTTGTGAGCCACCGTTTAAGAGACTCACTCTGCTTCGGAAAAAGCGTCACAAAAGATTCGGCCAGATCCCTGAAAAGTCCGGTAAAGAGCATCGCCAAAGGTAAAAACAAAGCGATCCCCCCCACCGCCAACGCGTACACCGGGATCCCGAGAGATGCATTAGCGAACGCCACCGCCGCCGCCACAGACACTCCGGCACTCAGGGCGAGACTCCCCCCGCGGATAACCTGCATAGTCTTTTCAGAAAGCGGTGACACCGAAGGCTCTTCGAGGGAAGATTGGTAGACCGCTGACCAGACGAACTTGAGGACTGCGCGGATCACGGTCGTAGAACCGGCCGCGATCAGCAAAAACACTGCGATAGTCGGCAGAACCGCCAGCGTACCGACTGCTGCTGCCAATGCCTGCAGAAAGAAAAACGCCGGGATCAACGCCAGCATCCAGCTGGCCGTTTCCAGGCTTCCACGAATCCCGGCTTCCCTGTCCTCACGGGCCTGTTCGGCTTGCATCGCTACGGACATCGCCGGATTGAGCGCCGCGTTTGCGAGATTCACCTGACGGCGTTCCGCGACACGCGCGGCTTCTCCCGAGACGTAATAAGAGATCTGGTCATAAATAACCGCAAGCGACGGGATCGCAAGTGTCGCCGCGACGATCAGGGGCATGATAAAAATCCCGGTCACCCCGGCCAACACTCCGCTGATGAACGGATACACAAGACCGGCGATCGACGTCGCTCCGGCGGCGATATTCGCGCCCAGGGACGTTCCGATCGTCATAAAATCCTTTTTCTCGCCGCGCTTTTCCGCGCGGATAGAAAAAGCAAAAGCATTGAAAGCTCTTTCAGCGACCGCAACGGTGATCCTGCCATCATCATCCACCTGCGGGGCGAAAAGAAGCTCCCACAAACGCGTCAGATCCGGATTAGCAGACATCTTCGGGATTTTCCCTGTCGCCCGCACCATGACCCCCTGACGTTGATGATAAGCCTCCCAGGCCGCCTGGAGGACATTCCAAACATTTTTGTCGCGTTCCACCGCCTGAGTAAGAACAGCCCTATGAAAAGCCGACTCGATCTCCACCGGGGTCGGCTTAAAATCCATCCCCATCGGATCCTTGGCATACGCCTCAACAACCCGGGCAAAGGTTTCTTCGAGAATAGCCGCGTCCTTGATCCTTTTAGGGTCAAAACACTGCGTCTTAAGCGTCGCCAGGTCCATGTTGGCGGGCGTTCCCAGGCGCTTTTGTTCCTCTAGCCATTTGGAGTACTGTCCCATGGCTGAATCAAGAGCATCCTGGATCTTAGAGATCTTTATTTTCTCAGGGGACTCCTCGGCCGCGTTCCGGAACGATGAGCTTTCAATTTCGGCGGCCAATTGGACCCTTTCAAAAGCCCTCCGGATCTGGAAAGATTCCAGATCCGCCCGCAGGTCCGCGCCGCGTCTTTCCGAGCGCAGACTGGACACGAACAGATCATAGGCCTCATCCACATCCGCCTGCGTGATCCGGGGTTCCGCGGTTTTGGGTTGACGGCCCGTCTGTTCGGTAAAAAACGACTTCATGCCGGACAACGTTAAGGCGGCTATTTTCTTGTAAGCTTCCGCTTGTCCCCGGGCAAGTGTCACCTCTTTGTTGTAAGCCTCCCAAGCCTGTTCGAGAACATTCAACGCGGAACCCGTCGCAAGGGCTGACGCCCGGTTAAAAGCGAACCACGCCCGAAGACCATTCACCGGCGTTTGCGGATTTACTCCGGTCGTTTCTTCGGCGCGTTTTTCCTGGCGCGACGCAGGCAGGCTCAATGGCTTGAGGATCCAAAGAACGCCGGCCACAGTGATGGTCGCGTTGGAAGTCGCTGTGGTGGCCCGGAGAATTATCGGCGTTTTGCGGTGACGAACCTCCATAAGAACGGCGTTAACGCCCTGGAATTCCTCGTCGGTTAAAAACCGTCCGAGGCTCCCGCCTTTTTTACCATCCTCATATTGAACCACCGGATATTTCGCAAGGACCGCTTCAAGACGGCTCTGTTCCGCAACATTGTTGGTTTGCTGGGCCTGCGTAAGGGCTTCGGCGATCTGACCGATCTGGACCCGGACCTGGTCGGCGTCGACCTGGAGGAACTTCGCAAGATCCGCGACCTGCTTCTCGGTAAATACTATCTTCTGCTCCCCGGCAAGCTGCGTCGCCCGTTTTTCTTGGCGTCCGGCAAGTGTCACCGGGACGGAAAAAAGCGGCCGTATCTCGATCGCATTGTCCTTCATACTCACCGAATATGTTTTTTCCATCGTCTCGGGAATCGAGTCGGGAAGATCCATCTGAAGCTTGAACTGCGCCAATTCCCCGAGATTTAAACTGTTTTTCGTCAACATCTGATCGTCCCCGGAATAGTTCCCCTCAAAAATGGGGTCTTTTCCGACGAGATCGCTGTCCCCGAATCCGAAGATCCGGAGGGCCACGGAAGTCCTGCGGCCTTTATTTCCACGCGCGGTCAGCGTCCAAAGAGTATTCACCACGCGCGGAATGTTCTCCAATTGCGTTCCGCGGAGCTCCTTGCGGCCAGCGGCATTGAGAAACCCATTCGTCCCGCCAATGATCCCGGCAAAAAGTGTCGGAGAATTGAGAAAAGCATTTGTCATGATCGTGTAGCTCGGCGTTTGGGGAGTCGCCTGAAAACCCCGGCTCACGACCGCCCAACCATTCGTATCGGTCAACCGATTGTTCGCGACAATATAAAAAACCATGTTGGTAATGTCCGAGGAAGTCCCCATCGTCCAACCCGCGAGAACCCCAGTGGGGGTTTTCTCAAGAAAATTCATGCGAGGAGAAGCCTCAGTGGTCTCGCCTTTACCAAACGAAACAAGTTGCGTCCCCACAGGCACTTCATTCGTCGTGAAAGCTCTCGCCGAGAGCACTGCCCCAAACGCGAGAGACACGGCCAGCAAAATCGATTGTAATCCCCGGGAAATATAGATCGGCGATTTCACAACGGGCGCCGTTTCCTCAACGCCGAGGCCAAGCGCTGTAAAAAAGTTCATACCCAACCTGACCCCCAGCGCGCTAAGCGACCTCATCAGAGTGACATCCGTAAGCACCGGCATCACGGCCAAAAAGTCCCGGATCTCCTGCGTCAAACCCGGTTCGAGCGGACGTGTCGCGATAATGTTATTCAACTCGGCAGCGATCTTTTCTTCCTTCTGGGCCCGCGTCATGCGCTTTTCCGCGCGGGTGTACGTGACCAGGATCGCCGGATTCCCAAACCTGGAAGGACGGATTTGCACAACAAACGGCCCCTTACCGTTAACAGCCGCTAAAGCGTTCGTCAGGCTTTCCGGACCGGAATAATTGACCGGTTGCTCCGCCGTATCGCCGCCCATGATGAGAAAAACTCTTGCGGAAGGATTCAGTTCGACAAGACGGGCCACGGCTTCACGGACCCCGTCCAGATTGTCCACCTGCTTGGGTCCACGATAGTCCCGCCCGTCGATCACAGCGTCCACCTCGCCCCTCTTTTCCGCGCGGGGAGTACCCACGTCCCGATCGTCTTGAATCACGCCACCCGCAACCGGACCCATTTTTAGTAGATTCATATCCCCCGTAGGAATTTCCGGGGATTTCATCCGCGTGGCGGGTCCGTCCGGAAAGATACTTTTGGAAAGACTCGCTCTCTCGTTCCTGTTGCGGATCCAGCGGGCGGCCGAAACCGCTCCGGCGACAACCCCCACGCCAAGGATCACGGCGAGAGACACGCCGGTCGTAAGAAAAGCCAGTCCTGCCGCCGCCAACGCGATCGCGACGCCGCCGAGAACAATGCTGTCTTTCCAGGCAGGCTGAAAATAAACCATCGAAATTTTGGAGAAATCGAACTTCCCCGACGTGAGATCAGGGATCTTCCACTCGGCCAGCATTCTCTTGGCCAGTGTTTCCCTTTCATTAATACTAAAAAGCCTGTCTTGTAGCAAATGGTGTGCGAAGTTCGTCCTCTCGTCCTGCAGCAGCCACGGACTTTGGGCGGTCTGGGGAAGCTCCCGCTTTTGGTCCTCAGACTTCCCGCCGTTAATGGCAAGAAGCCGCATAAGCTCGTTAACTTTCTCGGGAGTGTAGATCGCGTTAAGCTTTTCGATCGCAGCCTGGCGGACCGCCGGATCCTCACTTCCCAGATCCCTTAGCGATGCCGCGGCAATTTCATTTCCCTTGTCCAAGGTCGGCGCAAGCATCTCAGGCAAAATCTGCCCCATTTGAACGGCAATCGTGTCGTCGACTATGGCAGTCGCACCGTCGATCCCGACCTGGTCGGGACTGACCTTGCGAAGAACGCGGTACGTTTCACCGCCCTCTTTCGCTTGGACGAGCCGCAACTCATTGCGACGAGCCATGGGCCCGTCATTCACGTCAGGAAGGATCCCGGCAGGTGTTGGGACTTCTGCCACTTTGGTTGCGGTCGCAAGTAATTTGCCCAGGACCCCCAGTTCCCCAACACCCTGCGCATCCTGGCCGACAGGTCCTTTGAGCGGCTGAGCGAGAAGGGTTTTTTCGACAAAAGACAGCTCGAAATTCTGCTTTCCGTCCTGGAGCATGGTGGAGCGGTAAAGTCTCTCGTCGGATTTTTCACTAAGGCGCGGGGTGACGATCCCATAGCTCACGGAATTTTCGCGGAAAAGGTCGCTCATGCCGTCCGTGTGAAAACCGCCCGTGATAAGGACGGCCTTCGTGATCTTGCGCTGGCTCATGGCGTTCTGCATTTCTTTATAGAAGACGCCTTCACGCTGACGGGCGAAACCGTAGAACTCAAGGCCGGTCTTGAACAGCTCGGTCATCTTTCCGCTAAAAGCCTTGGGCATGACCTCCTGGTCTTTGCGGACCGAGGTATCCCCCGCGGCAATGATCGCGGTCTTCAGGCGTTCGACAAGGTTCGTCACGGTCACACGATCCCCGGCATCGACCAGCTCGCGCCACTGCGTGCGGCTCAACTCCAGATGCAAAAGCTTACGCAAAAGCTCACCGTCCCTGTAAAGGGCAAGGAGGGCCTTCTGCTGAGGCTCCTTGGCTAAGGCATCGAGCATCTGCGTAAAAAGGTATTCAATCTCCGCGAACAGGACCTTGGGGTCAAGTTCGGCCCGGAGCGTCACGTAACCGGCAAAAAGGCTGAACGCAGGATAATCGCTGAATTTGAATCCTTTGGGGGCGACTTCAGCGGCAAGGCGCTCGAGCACGTCGCGCGGAGAAACTTCCTGCGCGGATTTTCCGACGGAGATGCTCCCTTCATTGAAACTTTCAAGCGCGGCAAGAAGTTCTTTCGAGACGCCCTTCGTTTTGAGCATTTTGAGAAGCGCGGCCTTTTCTTCGAGTCCCTTGGCTTTGTCCAGGGACTTTTCCATTTCCTGGATGGCCAGAAGGCGCGTGATCTGCGGCCAGCCGGCCTGGGCGAAAAGGCTGTTAAGATCGACATCGAGGATTCTCCTGGACTGTTTGGCGAGCTGCTGAACGAAAGGCATGAATTCGCGGCGGCCCAGCTCGAAACGTTTCCAGTCGGCGATCAGGGCGCGCGTCTCGGGCGTAAAGACCTTGGAGGCGGCCCGGTCGAGCTTCTGATCAAATCCCTGAAAGAAACGGTTGACGTCGGGTTCGGCGCCGAACACTTTCTTCAGCGCTTCGTAGTTGGCCTTGTAAAGAGGCGCCTGCTCGATGCCGAGTGCTTCGACGTTCTTCTCGTTCTCCATCAGGAACAGTTCGGAACCGGTCAGCTCGCCCTGCTTGGCGAGTTCGTCGCACAGTTTAAGATTGCGTTCTTCATCGGGAAAAAGGCGGAGATAATCCGCATCGAGTTTGGTCGAGGCCCCTTCCACAAAAATGGTCGTGAATCCGTATTTCTTGTTCATGTGCTCCAGAAGTTGCTTGATCTTCATCTGGGCTTGATAATTGGCGTGCGCGTTCTGGATATGAAGGATGAATTGCGGTGCAGTAGATGCGGGCGCTTCGTAAAGAGCATCGACGGTGCCGAGATCCACGGGAACATCAATGCTTAAATAAGTGGGCAGTTCTCTCTTGGACGCAATTTCGATATTAGCACCGGGGGCCCCCCATGCGATCTGTGTCGTGAGAAAGCAAACCACGGTCGCCGCCGCGATCACCTTCAGGCCCTTTTTCATGTTTTGTATCCTCCTCGGATCAGATTATGAACCCTTTTTAAAAGATTAAAAAACATAAAGAAAATGTAACATATCACGGCCAGTTTGCAAGCCTAAAAATCCCCTCAAGAGGACTTTTTTAAGATTTATTGTAAGTCTAACCGAATCAACCATTTGCACAGTTTTTCTCCGCTTAAATGGTTACGAATTCAACGCCAAAACCAAGTTGCTCCTTGCGAACTTCCTCTCGACGGATCTTCCCGGCAACCTGGTACTCCTCCGGAAAATTGGCACTTGGGAAGATATGAATGTCGACCTTGAGTCCCGCAAGGGGCCCAAGAGCCGAGATCCGATGCGCCGCACCAAGGTCCAAATACTCCGCAAACAGCCCTCCTTCGCTGATATTGGTCGCGATGGCGCGCGTTTGGAGAACCTCCCCCTTCGGGCTTGTGATCGTGAGCTTCAGCGGGATCGCCACATGCATACGATGACTGCGGCGCTTTTCGAGCTGGTGCCCCGGCGAATCCTGCGGGTTTTTTACCCCCGGCGCCATGATGCGCTTTTCCGCGTCCTTGTCAAAAAGGAACGGCCCGAAACTTTCCGCCACTTCCTTTTCGTCCGCGCACACGTCGACCTTCCCGGTAAAGCAATTATCCTCGAGATAATGGGCCATCTCCGCGGAGGCCCCATAGATCACACTGTGCTTGGGGCGGATGCAGACCGTCAGCAGCCTTCGCAGACCGATCGCGTCAAGCGCTCCGGCCTCCTGGAAATTCAAAATGATCCTCTGCAGACGGTGGCGCCGAATGTTCTTCTGGATCTTCCAGGCAACCTCCTGCACGGATTCAAAGGTCGGCTCTCCTTTCAAGTCAAAGACAGCGACCCCTCCGATCTCTCTGGTGGAATAGTGGAATTTGCTCATGACAGATTTTTCCTCTTTTTACTGCGTTCGATCCTTCTGAGGTTCCTGTGAAGTCTCGGGTACATATAACCCGATAACAAATCACCCCGCAAGATCACACAAGGAACGTGAGGACCTCCTTTCCCATTCATCATTCTCAAGCCTTTCATCACGCTCAAATCATGCGTCATTTTCCGTATCTCCCTTTTTCAAGATTATCAGTCGTTTTACTATGCTTTTTTTCACTTCTACATGAAACATAACTCAATACAATACTTTTGTCAATATCTTAAATAAATAAATAAGTATTAGATTTAATTAAGTCTTATGTTTATCAATATATAACAAGTTTAATCAATAATATACTTAGCGCGAGCCATTTCGACACACATTTTAAATATCACCAATGGAAACCAACGGGAGAGAAAAACAGCGGATTTCAACAGCCCAGGGTCAGCAAAAAGCCTCAGTTCACCCTGGCTCGAAAGAAAGAAACAACACTTTAAGCGACCGGCCCCCTCGGAGACTTCCGAAAAAACTTAATGCGCTCGATCAGCGTTTTTTCGAAACCGATAGGTTTGGGGATGTAATACTGCGCGGATTTATCGAGATAGACTTGGCCTCTGGCTTCCTCCGGCTTGTCGTGCGGATAAATATATCCGACCCCATGACCGAGATCCTTGGCGCCGGAATACGCGCTACTGCGGAGATGCTGCGGCACCTGCTCGAACTTTTTGGTCTTGATGTCCTCGGTAGCGGTTTCAATTGCCATGTAACTCGCATTGCTTTTCGGCGCGAGCGCGAGATACGTCACGAGCTGCGAAAGAATGATACGGGCTTCCGGCATTCCGACAAACTCCACGGCCGTAAAACCGCTCGACGCGAGGATGAGCGCCTGAGGGTCCGCGTTCCCGATGTCCTCACTGGCGAAGATCACGAGACGGCGCACGATAAACCTGGGATCCTCGCCCGCGTAAAGCATCTTCGCAAGCCAGTAAACCGCCGCGTCCACATCCGAACCGCGAAGGCTCTTGATGAAGGCGCTGATCGTATCGTAATGCTGATCCTCGTCCCAGTCGTAATGGACGATCTTTTTCTGGCAGGATTCTTCGGCGACCTCCGGCGTAAAATGAACGATCCCCTTCTCATCCGGCGGCGTCGTCAGGACGCCCACCTCGAGGGCGTTCAATGCGCGCCGGGCATCTCCGGAGGCTTGCCGGGCAATGTGCGCGAGCGCCTCGGGGGCCGCCTCGATCTTCAAGTTCCCGAACCCTCGGTCCTTGTCGGCAAGCGCCCTCTTCATCAGCGCGATCAGATGGGATTCTTCGTGAGGCTTCAATTCACAGACCAGGGAGCGGGACAGAAGCGGGCCGCGGATCGCGAACGTCGGGTTTTGCGTCGTCGCGCCGATCAGGATAATGACGCCGGACTCGACGTCGGGCATCAGGATGTCCTGCTGGGCCTTGTTGAAACGGTGCATCTCATCGATAAAAAGAACGGTCTTGCGGCGCGATTGACGAAGCAACTTCCGCGCCTCGTCCTGGATCTTCCGCATCTCGGCGACGTTGCTCAACACCGCATTAATCGAGACATAACGCGCGGCGGTCATGCGGGCGATCACCAGCGCAAGCGTCGTTTTGCCGATGCCGGGCGGGCCGTAAAGGATCAGCGAAGTCAGCCGGTCGGATTCGAGGGTGCGGCGGAGAAGTTTTCCGGGCCCGAGAAGATGGTCCTGCCCCAGGATCTCCCCGAGGGTCGCCGGCCGCATCCGGACGGCCAGCGGCGCGCCATGCGGGACCTGCAGGGAATCGTCGACTTCGGATTGATGGAATAATTCGTCAGAAAAGCCGGAGGAAGGATAACGGATGGAGGACGAAGCTTCGGCTTTCAGTTTTTCGTCATCCTTCATCCGTCATCCTATTAGCTCTGAAAAGACGCCTGATATTTTTCGACCAGCGTGCGGGCGATCGTATCGTGGATTTTCTGAACTTCGTCGGAAACGAGGGTGCGAACGGGCGACTGATAGATCACGCGGAACGCGAGGTTCTTGCAGCCTGAGGGAACGCGCTTGCCGCGAAAAAGATCGAACAAAACGACGTCCCGGATCAGCCCCTGCCCGAGGCCGCGGATCTCGCCCGTCAGATCCCCGCTTTTGACGGAGTCCTTCACAACGATCGAAAGGTCGCGTTCGATCGCGGGATATTTCGGCCATTCCTCGAATTTCCGAACCCCCCGGGCGTGCTCCAGAAGTTTCTCGAGCGACACTTCCGCGTAATACACCGGCTCCTTAAGATCCCATAGCTTCAAGAGTGCCGCGGACACCTCTCCCATAAAAGCCACCGGCGTCTGCCAAACGCGGAGCTCCTCGGCGATCCCGGGCGCGAAATAACTTTTTTCGGATTTTGCGACGCAAAGCTCCGTCGCTCCGGCGATCCGGAGAATCGCCTCAACACACCCCTTGAGATCATAGAACGTCGCAGGCCTCGCCTGATCGAGCCAGGTCTGCGCCGCTTTCTTGCCGTAAAGGGCGATGGCACAAATACACTCTTCCACGGGGTGTTTGTGACTATCGGGCATCGCATAGATATTGGCGATCTCGAACACAGCGACCGAATCAGCGCCCCCGGCATTCACGTTCGTCCGGATCACGTTGAGGAGGCTCGTCACCATGGTCGGCCGCATCCAGTGGAGCCCATGCTGAAGCGGATTCACGATCTGCACGGCATGTTTCAGGTCTTTTTCGGGATCCAACCCGTCTTCGGCGATAAGGCTGAACGTCACGGTCTCGGAAAGCCCCGCGCCGCTTAGCTGCTGACGGACCTTCTGCTCGAGCGCGAGCCTCGGATTTTCGTTCACGGCGATCGGTGCCCTGGCCGGAAGCGTTTCGGGAATGTTCTCAAAACCGTAGATCCGCGCGATCTCTTCAACAAGGTCAACCGGACGCGTCAGGTCCGGCCGGAACGAAGGGATGCCGACGGTCCATACTTCGGCGGAATGCTGTTTCACGTCGAGGCCGAGCCTTCCCAGGATGAGCGAGATCTGGCTCGACTTGATCTCCACACCGAGAACCGACTTCACATCGTCGCTGCGGAGCGAAACGGTCTTGACGGCAAGCTGGGGCTTCTCCCCCGCCTTGATCATCGCACTGATGTGGCGCGGCTTGGCGTACTTTTTGATGAGCGCGAGCGCGCGGCGGCTGCCGAGGTCCACGGCTTCGGGGTCCACCCGGCGTTCAAACCGGTACGAAGAATCGGACGATAACTGGTGCCGGCGCGAAGTCGCCCGGACGCGTCCGGGATTGAAGAAAGCGGATTCGAGGAAAACATTCCGCGTGCGATCCGTGATCTCGGAATCCTTACCGCCCATGACCCCGGCCAGGGCGACCGCGTGATCGCTGTCGGCAATGACCAGATCGTCGGGTTTGAGTTCAAGGGAACTGCCGTCGATCATCAAAAGTTTCTCGCCGGCCTTGGCCTTGCGAACCTGGACTTCTTTGCCCTTCAGCAGATCAGCGTCGAACGCGTGGAGCGGCTGGCCGACCTCAAACAAAACATAGTTCGTGATATCGACAATGAGGTTGATGCTGCGGACACCGCACGCGAGGAGACGGTCCACAATAAAATCCGGCGTCTTGGTCTCCGTGATCCCTTCGATCAGGACCCCGGTATAATACGGACAGCCTTCGACATCCTTGATCTTGATGTCCCATCCAGGCGGCGGCACACTGCGACCCGCCTCGGGATCAACCGCAGGACCTTTGACGGAGATATTCTCGACCGCGGCGATCTCGCGCGCGACACCCCAATGGGAAAGCCAGTCGGGACGGTTCGAGGTGATCTCGATCTCGAAGAGCGTGTCCGAGGGACTCTTGAGCGTCTCGCATTTTTTGACCTCGAGACCGGCAAGCGTCAGACGCTCGGCGATCCGCGAAAGCGGCGGCGCCAACGTGATGAAATCCTTCAACCAGTTTGTCGATATTTTCATCAAAACCTTTCGACCCGGATCAAAACCCGGTCTTGCAGAAGTTATGCAAATTGTCCTCGCGCCAATGCGCGAGGACTATCGCGTGCGGCCCTACGGACAACCCGCTACGCGAATTGCCTTCGCGCCAATGCGCGAGGACTATCGCGTGCGGCCCTACGGACAACCCGCTACGCGAATTGCCTCAAAAACCGCAGATCGTTCTCGTAAAAATGGCGGATATCGTTGATGCCGTGGCGAAGCATGGCAATACGCTCGACGCCCATACCGAACGCGAACCCCTTGGTCACGCTCTTGTCATAGCCGACCTCATCAAAAACGTTCGGGTCCACGCTCCCCGCGCCGAGGATCTCAAGCCACCCCTTCCCCCACTGGATATCGATCTCAACGCTCGGTTCGGTAAACGGAAAAAAGTGCGGGCGGAAACGGATCTTGGTTGAAGATCCGAAAAGTTCGCGCAGAAAAAGATGGAGCACGCCCTTCAGATCGCTGAACGTGACGGCGCCGTCGACCATCAGGCCCTCGATCTGGTGGAACATGAACGAATGGCTCGCGTCGACGGTGTCCGGGCGGTACACGCGTCCCGGTGCGATGATCTTAAGGGGCGGTTTCCGGTCTTTCATCACGCGGATCTGTACGGTCGACGTTTGGGACCGGAGCAGTTGTCCCCGTGGCGTATAGAACGTATCAAAGGAATCGCGCGAGGGATGGTCCAGCGGGATATTGAGTGCCGTAAAATTATGAAATTCAGTCTCGATCTCGGGGCCTTCGACGGTTGCGAACCCCATCCGGTGAAAGATCGCCGAAATTTCGCGGATCGTCTGTTGAAGGATGTGGATGCTCCCCTTGGGAAGCGGAACTCCGGGAAGCGTCGGGTCGAAAATCTCCCCGGAAGCCCCCGCTTGCGGCGCCTTGGCGCGTTGCTCCTCGACCGCGGCCTCAAGCCATTGTTTCACGCGGTTAAGTTCGGCACCGACCGCCTTTTTTTCTTCGGCCGGAACCGCACCAAGCTGCTTGAAAAGTTCGGTGAGTTTTCCTTTTTTTCCGAGGTAGGCGACGCGGAAAGCCTCGATCCCGTCCGGGGAATTCGCACGGGCAAGAGCCTCCCGCGCTTCATTTTCCAATTGGACGATCCGGTCTTTCATGGGGACACCGTTTCACGGACCGGGTTCGTGACTCGCGAACCCGGTCCGCGGATGGGTACTGCTAGGCTTTTTTGACGAACTTAATGATCTCTTGAAACGTCTTTTCATCCCGCGCCGCGATCTCGGCCAGGGACTTCCGGTTCAGCGTGATCTTCGCCTTTTTGAGCGCGTCGATCAGGCGCGAGTAGGTCATCCCGTTAGCACGGCACGCCGCATTAATACGGGCGTTCCAAAGCTGACGAAACTGGCGCTTGCGCTGTTTGCGGTCGCGGGTCGCGAACGCCATCGCGCGGGCCACGGTCTCTTTCGCGGTCCGGAGCAATTTCCGGCGGCCGCTGAAGAACCCCTTGGCGCGTTTGAAGATCTTTTTCTTTTTCTTGCGGGATGCTACGGTATTGGTTGTCCTTGGCATACATGACTCCTTCTAAACCATCAGTGATTGGGCAACGAGTTGTGCGTCACTCGCCGCTCGTGACTAAACTTTCAACGATCGTACGGCATGCAGCGCTTGATCGCGTTGCAATGCATCGCTTCCACCTGGAGCGGACGGCGGGACTGGCGCTTGCTCTTCGGCGAGCGGTCCGCCATCATGTGACGCCGCTTCGAGCGCGGGGCGATCACTTTCCCGCTGCTGGTGATACGGTAACGCTTCTTCATTGCTTTCTTGGTTTTTAATTTTGGCATTTTATTTTCCTCATGCTGTCTTCTGCGGCGGCGGAGTTGCCGGCGCCGTGGGTTGGGATGAAGCCGATACAGCTTCTTTTTTCTTCACGGGCGCGATCTTGGTCAGGTAGACCTGAATGGCCTTCCCTTCCAACCCGACGTTGCGTTCGATCATCGCGATATCCGAGAGGTCTAGCACAAAACGGTTCACAAGTTGGCGGCCCTTGTCCACGTACACGATCTCGCGACCCCGGAAGAAGACCGTCAGCTTCACCTTGTCGCCGCGTTCGATGAAACCGCGCGCGTTGCGGAGCTTGGTCTGGTAATCGTGGTCCCCGATTTTGGTCGTCATTTTGACTTCCTTGATATCGATGACCTTCTGCTTCTTGCGGGACTCTTTTTCCTTCTTCTCAAGCATGTACAGGTATTTCCCGAGATCCATGATGCGGCAGACCGGAGGGGTCGTCGTTCCCGCGACTTCCACGAGGTCGAGCCCGGCATCCTGCGCCTTCTGAAGCCCTTCCTGCGATGTCACGATCCCGAACTGTTCCCCGGCAGCCCCGATCAAACGGATCTGCGGCGAGCGGATACGCTCGTTTGCCCGAACTTTCTGTGAACTGAGTGCCAATGCGCCTCCTTATGGGTTATACAGAATTAAATTCTTTGCGCGATTTCCTGGCGAATACGCTGGATCATCGCTTCCGGGGCCTGCACCCCGAGGTCCTGACGCCCGCGCCCGCGGACCGCGACCTGCCCTGCTTCCATTTCTTTGTCACCAATGACAAAGACATAGGGAATCTTCAACATTTCGGCTTCGCGAATCTTGTAACCGATCTTCTCGGACCGGAAGTCCGAATCCACGCGAAGGCCCGACTGCTTCAACTTCTCGACGATCGTCCCGGCAAAGGCTTCCTGCTTCTCCGAGATCGTCGTGACACGAACCTGAACCGGCGACAACCACACCGGAAAAGCACCCGCGTAATGTTCGACCAATATCCCGATAAAACGTTCCAGACTTCCGAAGATCGCCCGGTGGAGCATAATCACGCGATGCTCCCGGCCGTCCTCGCCGACATAATTCAGATCGAACCGCTCCGGGAGGTTCATATCCAGCTGGATCGTCCCGCACTGGAGCGTCCGCCCGATCGCATCCTTGAGATGAAAATCGATCTTCGGCCCGTAAAACGCGCCGTCCGCCTCATTGACCTTGTAAGGCATCTTCATTTCATCAAGCGCGTCTTTGAGTCCCGCCGTCGCGACCGCCCACTGCTCCTCGGTCCCGATCGATTTCGGAGGTCTCGTAGAAAGCTCCACATGATAATCAAAACCGAACGTTTTGTACACTTCATCCGTAAACCGGATGATCTCGATCACGCTCGCCTTGAGGTTCTCCGGCGTCGCGAACACATGCGCGTCATCCTGCGTAAAACCGCGGACGCGGAAAAGACCGGCCAGCACGCCGGACCGCTCGTAGCGGTGTACTTTTCCGAACTCCGCCACCTTAAGCGGTAGTTCACGGTAGGAATGCTTTTCCTCCTTGTACATCAGCATGCCCCCCGGACAATTCATCGGCTTCAGCGCGTAGATCTCCTTCTCACGCTCGAGAAAGAACATGTTTTCGCGGTAATTGTCCCAGTGGCCCGAAATCTTCCAAAGTTGCTCACGGAGGATCGTCGGAGTTTCGACCTCCACATAGCCAAACGCGGAAAGCTTCTCCCTCATGAACGCGATCAAGAGATTCTTAAGGAGCAACCCCTTCGGTTTCCAGAACGGAAGCCCCGGACCTTCTTCATGAAAGCTGAAAAGTCCGAGCTGCTTGCCGACTTTGCGGTGATCACGTTTGAGCGCTTCTTCCTGCTGTTTCAGGTACGCGTCGAGCTCTTTCTGGGAGAAGAACGCTGTTCCGTAGATCCGCTGAAGCATTGCATTGTTCTCGTTCCCGCGCCAGTAAGCGCCTGCGACGGAAAGAAGCTTGAAGGCTTTAACCTCGTCGCTATTGAGAACATGCCCGCCCTCGCAAAGATCCGTGAACGGCCCATTCTGCACCAGGTTGACCGTCGCGCCGGGGATCCCGTCGATGATCTCAAGCTTGTACCGCTGCCCTTTATCACCGAAAAACTTGCGGGCCTCTTCTTTGGACACCGACCATTGTTTGAACGCCTGGCGTTCCTTCACGATCGCTCGCATGCGTTCTTCGATCTTCGGAAGATCCTCTTCCTGGAACGTCACCGACGACTCGAAATCATAGTAAAACCCTTCATCGATAACGGGACCAATGGCGAATTTCGTGCCGGGATAGAGTTCAAGAACAGCTTGGGCGAGGATGTGCGATGCAGAATGCCGCAACCTGTAGAGCGGTTCGTAGTTTTTATCGTCTGACATATCTGACAAATCTTGAAAAAAATTTCCTCCGTAATAATGGTGAAAGAGGCCGTATTGTACAATCGAGGCTCAAAACCCGCAACTCTTTTCCTAACTTGTTGTCCGCTCTTGAATTAGGTCGTCTTGAAACACGCCGGCATGATTTGTTTTTGTTTCCGCCTTCCTTTCTCTGTGAATTTTTTTCACAAAAAATTGTGCCATTTTTAAACGCGACACACCCGGCGCATAAATCGCCTTCTCGTAACCTATTTAATACAAATAGGTTATGGGATTTAAATTCTGGCACGAAAACTGCCACATAAAGAGCAGGAAGTTCAAACATCAACTTATTAAAAGGGAGGAAATACCATGAACCCACTGACCAAATATCAAAGCCACTGGTTCGATCCGCTCGAAACGATGTCGGACCTTCAAGGGGATATCAACCGCCTTTTCTCAACCTCGCTCCGGAGAAGCCAGCCGGGATTCGCCGCAGATTATTTTCCGGCAGTCGATCTCCATGAGTCGGAGACTCAATACGCCCTTTCCATGGACGTGCCCGGGATGGAACGGAAAGACCTGGACATCTCCGTAACCGGCAACACGCTCACGGTCAAAGGCGAGCGGAAGAGCGAGGAAAAAAAGAAAGAAAAGGGATGGTTCTATTCCGAACGGAAATACGGATTTTTCCAGCGATCGATCGAACTCCCGACCGAAGTGGACGGGGACAAAATCACCGCCACCTACAAGGACGGGGTGCTTGAGTTGCTCGTTCCGAAATCGGAAAAAGCCCGGCCCAAACAGATCCGGGTCGATGTAAAATAAACGCCCGGGGGACAGGTTCCTGTGACCGACCTGTCCCCTGCGGATTTTTTGTGTTCGCCAGGAGTGACTCAAAGAAGTAAACAGAGGAGGTTCTTCCATGACTGAATCCGATACGCCCCAAAAGAAGATCCAGGCATCCCATGTAATAATCGCGTTGCTTATTCTCGTCGTTTTGCTGCAAACGGCGGTCCTTCTGCACCAAAACCGCCGGCAGGCCTCGCTCGAACGGCAGCAACGCAAAGAGACTTACGAAGCCGTTCTTCCACGCCCTCCTTTCAGAGGGCACGCATTGGCAGCGAACCGCGCGACGCCGCAACCGGTCGCAGCCAATCCCGCCGCAAGTTTTTTCGAGGAAGATCCGTTCGAGGAATTCGACGCGGTGTCGCGGAGGATAAGCAATATGATGCGGAGCGCCATGATGTTCAGCGCCCCGGCACTGCAAAGCATGCGGCAGGCGATGAACCAGGACCTTGGCTCCGCGTTCTCGCCGTCGGTCGATCTTGAAGAAACGGAAAAATCTTATATCGTGCGGAGCGATCTTCCGGGTCTCGAAAAGGACAAGATCAATCTGACGGTCCGGGATAACGCTCTCACGATCGAGGGTATGCGCGAAACGAGCCAGGAAACCCAGGACACGAGCAGCGGTTTTTACGCTCACGAAAGGAGCTATGGCTCCTTCTCGCGGACCGTCCCCCTCCCCGGCCCGGTGGATGAGTCAAAGATCGCCGCCGAATACAAAAACGGCGTCTTAACGATCACCTTGCCGAAGATCAAGGGGCAAACGAACGTGCAAAAAGTCCCGATCCAATAAGAAAAGGCCAGGCATCCTTTTCCTAAGAGGATGCCTGGCCTCCCTTTTTCCGCGGACCTTCCTGATGCTTCCGTAGCAAGATCACGTCGTCATAGAAAAAAACACCCAAGACGGCATAAGCCGCGTCAAAAAAAACTGTCTCGATCTGGGCATGACGGCCGGGAACGAAGCTCTGCCGCCATTCGTCAAAGCAGGCGAAAAGAACGATCAGGACTACGGAAAGAAGCGAAAGCGTCCAGACATTCAGTTTAATATTCAGGTGGGCCAGCGCCCGCGCCAACAGGACCCCGAAAACCGTGTATTCCACCCAATGCGCTGCCTGATGGGCCCAGTAGCTTCGCGGGAGGTACTGCCCGGGGATCGACGAAAGGCCCGCAATGATCAACATCCACAAGATGGGCGGAAAACCGAAAACCCAAAAACGCCTTTTCCATGCTTCCATACGTTGTCTCCGGAAGGGTCTTATGAAAACGACCGGCAGTGAAATGAAACTTTGACCGCCCCAGCAGCATCCATCGTCCTGCCGGGGACCCCGCGGATGATCGGAAATATAAAAGGCCTGCGCTGTCCCAATACCGATCATCCCGCCAGCGGCGGGATGGGGCTGCGCAAATCTCCATTGATAAAAGGAAAATAAAGACTTGCGCTGTAGAGGATTCGAACCTCTGACCCCTACCATGTCAAGGTAGTGCTCTAACCAACTGAGCTAACAGCGCTTGTAAAGAAAACTCCTGGAAGGACGCACATCTTAAACTGCCGCCTCGGGGAATTCAACGAAAAAAGAGGTCCGACCTCTAAAGATCGAGTTTGCGGGTCGTCTGGTCTTTAAGATTCGTGACAATGACCGAATCGGGAGCGATCGAAGTGACTTCATAATCCCCGATCCGGCCCTTGGGCTCGATCATCTGTCCGTTGAGGATCGCAAACGGCTGCGTGGGATTGTAAATAATCCCTTCGAGAACGATCCCCGCCACGACGGGAGCTGCCGGGGGCGTAACGACATGGGACACCGCAACCGAAGGTTTCGGAATCCGGACCGGACGATTCCCGGCAAGGCTCGCCTCCCCCTTCACGATAAAAACATAAGCCCCGGCCGCCACAAAAATACCCCCCATAAAAAGAAAAACGATAAGTCTCCAGTTGTTTTTTTTCCGGACAACTTCGATTTTCGGCATCGAAACGTCCCGCACCGGAACGACCGGCGCTTCGGATTCCTTCGTCGCCTGGATCTGTTTCAGGTAATCATAAACAATGCTCATTGGATCTCTTCCATCGAAGCGAGCAGGATATCCTGGTCGAGCACCTTCTGTTTTCGGACGAATCCGAGCAACAGCGCGCGATCGCAAAGAAGATTGATCAGACGCGGAACACCTTTCGAAAAGTCGTTGATCACCTGGTACGCCTCCGGCGTCACCATGACTCCTTCCGCCCCCGATCGGGAAAGGCGGAAATCCACGTAGGCCTTTACATCGCCGGAGTCGAGCGGCTGAAGGTCATATTTGATCACGACGCGCTGATAGATCTGACGGAGGTCATAACGGCGAAGGTTGGCCTTGAGCTCCGGCTGCCCCACCAGAACGATCTGGAGCAACTTGCCGTGCTTCGTCTCGAGATTCGACAAAAGGCGTATCTGCTCGAGCTGGCGCGGCTTCAGGTTCTGTGCCTCATCGATCACGAGCACCGCGTTCCCCTGCTGCAGGCTCAGATCGATCAAGAATGCATCGAGTTTTTTTACAATATCAAGGCGGGTCTTTTTCTCGGCTTCAAGCCCGAAATCCTCAACGATCGCCTGCAAAAGCTGGATATCGCTGAAGTAAGGGCTCAGGATCAGCGAGGTCCGGACGGTCTTGGGAAGGCGTTCCATAAGCGCTTTGCAAAGCGTGGTTTTCCCCGTCCCGACTTCCCCGGTGATCAAAAGAAGTCCCTTACGTTCTTCGATCCCGTACATCAGGGACCCGAGGGCTTCCTGATGGGAACGGCTTTCAAAAAAGAGATCGGCGTCGGTCGTGATGTGAAAAGGCTGGGTCTTGAATCCGTAAAACTCGCAAAGGGCCGTGGTCATATGCCTTGCATTTTTTGATCGATCTTGGTCCGGTCCAGAACATCCGCCGGAAGCACGGTCGAAGGTTTCACGATCTTCACCGTCAGAAAAATAACGAGATCCGTTTTCAACCCGTTATTGGTGTTCCGGTCGAAGATCTTCCCCAAAAGGGGTATCTTACTCAAATAAGGGACTCCCCCGACCTCGGTCGTCTTCGCATCGCTCAGAAGCCCGCCCATCACCGCCGTATCCCCATCATCAACGACCATTTGCGTCTCGGCCTCACGGGTATCGATGATCGGATAGGAGGCGATCGTCGCCGTGCCCAGCGTTCCGCCTTTAACGTCCACCGTGCCATTTTGATTGGAAACCGTCGGATGCACGATCAGATTGACCTTGTCCTCATTGTCGCCGACGATCTGGGGAACCACCTTGAGCTGAATGCCGATATTCTGATAATACGAAAGCGAGCCACCGACCGTGTTGTTGACATTCGTGCTCGACGTAGTCTCCAGGATCGGGTACTGCTTACCAACCAGGATCGTCGCCTCGCGCCCATCCATCGTCAAAACGGTCGGCGTAGACAACGTGTTGGTATTTTCATCCTGTTGAAGCGCGTGCAAAACCATTTGAAATTTCGTCCCATTCACCTTGGCGAGATTGAATTCAAGACCTGAATTCGCGGCAGTCGTCCCGGTCTCCATGGGAACAAAAGCATCCGGAGTGACAGACGTCGGAAAACGACTCCCGAGCCCCGCGGTAAAATCCTTGTTGAAGATTGAGGCGCTCCCGGGCGTTTCCGTCGGCGTCCCGAAGTTGATCCCGAGATCAAAAAGCTTCTGCGCCGTCACTTCCAGAATGACTCCCCGGATCAGGACCTGTTTCGGCGCAACATCCATTTCGACGATAAGCTTCGCGATCTGACGGACCACGGTCGGTGTATCGGAGACCGCCAGGATCTTTGTGCGGGTCATTTTTGTCGTGTTGGCCGGCGCCGTCGGCGGCGTATAAGTGCTGCTGCCGGAAGAACTGTCCGGGACACTCATCAAACCGCTCGTCGACGCGGAAAACCCCCAGCCTTGCTTGTTCACGACATCAAGCACCGAAACCTTGCCGTCCTTGGTCAAGAACGGCTGGATCATTTTTGCGACATCCGCGGCCTCGATATGCGTCAGTTTGAAAGCCTCGATCTTCATGCCGCCGGAGGCGAACAACGCATCATCCTCTTTTTTCTGGTCTTCCTGCAGTTTCGTGAGAGTCGAAACGGTCAGGATACCCCCGTCCTGGGTATAACCGAGATCGTACATCTTGAGAATGATCTTGAGCGCGGTCTTCCAGTCCACATTCTCGAGATCCACCGTCACGAGCCCGAACACTTCAGGCGTCGTCACGATATCGATCTTCTTCCCCTCCTGCTCGGCCTTCTTCTCGATGGCCTTGAGAACGGTCGCGATATCCGTATCCTTGAACTTAAGGCTTCCCAACTCGGCCGCAAAGGCCGCGGACGTCGCGGCGCACAGAACCAACGCTGCGATCACGATGATGGTTCGGACCTTCATGATTCCTCCGTTCACTCTGCCTATTTCAGATGAAGTTCAAATTCCGATGTTTTATCTTTAAGTTTCACACTATCGGGCTGTATCTTGACTACCTGAAACCCGTTCAGGGTGTCCCCTTCTTTCAGAAAAGTCTGATTAATGACCGCCGTGGGGATCTTGTCACCCCACAGGATGCCTTCCAGAACCAGCATGCTCCGGGGATCTCTCGGGCCGATCTGTCCCCCCACGAACGGATCACGCTCAACGGAAAGCGCGTCCGTCACTCCGTTAAATCTCCCAAAAAAACTATCGTCCAAAACCGGCTTTCTCTTGACCAGAGAAGGAACAGAAACGGTCCCACCCTGAAATGAGACGGATGCGGCAACGTTCGGAGCCGGGAGCGGCAAAACCCGCTTCGCAGCGTTGATCTTTTTGACAAGAGAACCCGTCGCCGACACCAAGAGAAGTGCCGTGACGACCACGACCCCGAGTTCAATGATCTCTTTTTTTCTCATGGTCACTCCAAAAAAAACAGGCTGAGTTCAAGGACGGCCGAAAGAGGCGGCGAATCCGCGGACCGTCTAACGACATCCAGACGTTCCACCGCCATGTACGCCGGCAAGATTTTTCGCAAAGCCTCGATATACCGGATCAGGTTCAGGTACTCGCATTTCACGGTCATGGTAACCAGCTGAACCTTCGCGGGCTTCCCGTCCACGCGCAGGACCTCGCCGCGGCTGTCTCTGAAATTCCCGGCAGGCTTCGTCGTAATTTTGTCCACCTTGATCTGGAATTTGTAGGCGTATTCCGTAAGCATCAAAAGAGACTTCGCCTCCTCGGCCGGAAATCTCCGCAAAAGCTCCTGGCGGATTTTCATGAAATAGGCGGCCGCCTGGTCCGGATTCTTCTGTTCCCGGATCACTTGTCCGACCCATTTAAGCTGTTCCTCGACCAAATGATATTTTCTCCGAAGAGAGATCAGTCGCTCGTCCGTCTTCCAATCGACGAACACCTGGAAGGCCAGGGCCAGAGCCAGGACGGCGAGGCTGCCGGCAAAGATAGCGACTTGCGACGCTGATATTTTAGGCTTTCCGACTTCAATCATTTTTAAACACGCCCCTGATACGGAATTCGGACCCCGAAACGGGTTCCGCATAAACATTCCCAAAAAAAGACGACCCTTTGAGCCTTTTGACGAGCGCTTCGGCCGCACCAGCCCGCTGCAATTCGGGAAGGTTTACCGTCACCTCAAGCGCCAATCGACGCCCCGCGGCATCGAGATCAAAACGCTTGAGCACGAGCTCCGGCGGCAGCAGGTACCCCAAAAGTTTAAGCATCTTTTCAGCCGGAACGACGCCGCGGTCGATTTCGCGCGTCAAAAAATACCGGGGAAACGCCGCGGACGAAAGGTCGGAAAACGTCCCCAGGGTTTGCAAGTGACGCTTGGCAAACGCGAGACGGTCCAAATAATAACCGGTCTCGATCTTCGCGAAAAAAAACGGCGTTGCGAGAATCGCCGCCATAGCGAGCGTCCCCAAAGCCAGAAATTTCCTCTGCATCGCCTCAAACTTCGCGGTACGGAACTCATACGGGAGAAAATTCACGGTTTCATGTCCTCCGAGCACTCCTGCGATCCCGCTGACACACTGACTCAGACGAACTGGGTCCTGAACGCCCTCCCCTTGTTTGCATTGAATCGTCGGAGGAAGAAGAAAATGATGGACGCCGATCCCGAGCTCGCGCCCCAGAAAAACATCGAGGTTCTTAAACTTCGTCCCGTGGCCGGTCAGATAAAGCGCGACGGGCTTTTCATCCTTAAGGTTCGTCATGAAGTACGTGAAGGAATAACGGACCTCACGGACCAGCCCCTCGAGAAGCGGCCGCAATAAATTGAAAAATTTGGCCTCCCGGCCCTCCCCGCTCCCGACCGGAGACTCTTCGAGAGGAACGCCGATCGACAGCACCGCGGCTTCGATCTCGCTATCGGCCTCGGGGGTCTGGAATTTTGTTCCAAGAAACAAGGGATCATTCAGGATCAGTTGGACCTTAGAGTACGAAAAACCCAGTGTCCGGATAAAGATCAGCTTCCCTTTGACGTAGATGGAAAGGGTCGAATCACCGTATCCGAGATCCAGCACCGCCTGAGGGGCTGACCCCTGCCCGTAGTTTTCGAGGATCTTCGCGTTGTTCAGAGGCGCAGCGGTAACCTGCGCCACTTCGTACCCGAACCGTCCGAGCATGCGGACATAGTCACTCAAAAGTTTTCGGTTCACGACCGAATAAAGCGCCACCTCTTGTTTAGCGCCTTCCTCATCGGAAAATTCTTTAACAACGTCGTAATTAAAAAAAACATTCTCTTGGCTAAGCGCCCCGTCCTCCTTCGCCTGCCAAGCGATCGCGGAGGCAAGTTCTTTGGGGGGCATTGCGGGAAGTATCGTGGCCTTGACGGTGATCACCCGGGGATCGGAAATGGTGAGGTAAACCTTCCGAGCGTTCACTTTATTCTCTTTGACAAACTGACGGAGGGTTTCGCTGATCCGGGACTTGAGGTCTTCCGTCGGAGGAATCGTCAGAACCTTCTCCTGACGGATCACGAGAGACGGACCATCCTTGTCTAACAGAAGCACCTTCAGCCGGTGCCGTCCGATCTCAAGTGACAAAAATTGCATGAACCGCCTTCGTTCGCTTAAAGGTACTTGTTCACTTTAACGGAAGAACTTTGCGTGCTAGTCCCATCTAGTGTATCGGACGAACCCGTCCCGTTTTTAGCGATTAAATCGACCTTTATTCGCCGGACATTGGCCGGTGTCACGGGCTGGGTCAAGGGCGCGTCGCTGGCATCGGTGTAAGTGAAAAGCGATCCTCCGACGCCCGCAATCGTCATGTCCGCAGGCATGTAATACGGCACAAGGGCATCGGCCCCGGTAGCGATCTTCCGGTACAGTTTCCCCGCCGTCAATCGGTATTCGATCGTCTGGTCATCCTGATTCGTCACGATAACTTGGTTCGCGCCGGCCGTGGTGACGGCTTTGCAGAAACGAAGCCCCTTCGCGGTCTTATCCCCTTCTGTCAGGATCTCAAGGGCGTCGGCCGCAAGCGTGTCGGCCCGAACCTGGTTGGGAAGATAAAAAGTGGTCTTCGTAACAAACCCCAGGATATGAAGACCGCCCACGACGAGCAAGGCGGCGATCAGCGTCACCATCACCAGCTCGATCAATGTAAATCCCGATTGTTTTTTCATGGCGCGTACGTCACATCTTTGGCGATGGAACCGTAAAGCGTTGCCAGGACCGCCGAAGTCCCCGAACGCTTAGCGGTCAGCACGATGTCTTTCCTTTCCGCACCGTTGCTTCCTGTCACCGTCGTCACCGTCCAGTTAACGATCATGGAGTTGATCGTGGAACTTCCCGTCGCCACGGAGGCATACGCCGTGTTATTCAGCCGCTCCATTTCACTGCGCGCCGCGTTGCCGGCAATGGTCAAATCTCCGGACGATATCGTCCCCTGAACCTGCTGGCCGATCATATACCCGACCGGGATCGCGATAAGCGTCAGGATGATCATCGCCATGATCAATTCAATCAGGGTGACTCCTCGTCGGCAATTCATTTTTCGCTTCCCACCTCAGCACCCCGTTCCGATCTTCACTTCATCGATTGAGATAGGTTCTTTACCGCTTGCGTTATTTGTATACTTCGTACCGAATTGAAGCGTCCCGGTCGTATTCCGGACCGTCACAACCGTCGTGTTGGAATTTTTCAGCACCCCGTCCACATAGATCCTCATACCCGAACTGCCCCAAGCGCCTTGCACAAGATACCACGTCCCCAAAACCGGGGTAACGTTACTGTTCAAAACCGTGGTCACTCCTCCCGAATTTGTAAGTTCAAGCGCGAATTTTCCGCCATTGAAAGTGATCCCGTACGCCGTCACCGAATTGTTTGAAAGATGCCCCTTGAAAACAATGCCCCCGCTGGCACCGACCGAACCATCCACACGGACACGCACAAGGATCGAACCGCTCGTGGTCAAATCCAGCCCGGAGCTATCCGCGACCCAGGCATACGTATGGGTATTCGAAATATTGAACTTCAGGGCATAATCCAAAGCGCCGTCCGGGCCGGCCACCCACGCCGTCTGGGACGGCTGGTTTCCCATGATGGTCGCCTGATAAGTTCCGGAGGTCGGAGAACTGCTGCCGGAACCTTCCGGAAATTCCCAGTCATAGACCGCAGTTCCCGTTCCGGCCGGAGGCGGAGGGATCCCGGTACCGTCGCCTTCCATGTAGATCTGCACTTTGTTCGAGGCCAACTCATACTGGGCAAAAACGGTCCGCGAAATCGAACCAGCGGGCGAGACGGAAGTTCCGGTACATTTGAGTTGATAGATCCCGCAGCCGGATGCCACTTGCACCAGATTGATCTGGTTATTCGCGTCGATGTTCGAAACGGGAAGCGCCGCGCCGGTCGATCTCAGGTTGAAGATCCCTCGATGGATACCGGCCTGCGCAAGATAAAGCGCGTCCATGTTCCGGTTCTGGGATTCGTTGCGGGTGACACTGTTGGTGATGTAAAACGTAGCACCGAAGACAATGATGGGGACAAGAATAACGATTAACAGAACAGCCGGCAGAGCAAAACCCCTGCTCTTCAATGGAACCCCCGCGAAAGGAGCGTGAGCGGCAGCCGCTTTGGCCGCCGCTCACGCATTACGAAAAAAAAGGCGACAACTAGTCTGTAAAAGAGCCGGTCGTGCTGTTGTAAACGTAGGCGCCATTGGCAGGCCCTGTATAGCCCGTGGCAGTCTTGGTCCAGTCCTGCTGGATCCCGTCCTGATCCAGGACCGTCGTGAAGCACTTATTGGTCTTTGAACAAGCTCCGTTGGAAGCACTGTCCAGCGTTGCGGGATAAGCCTTGTTCTTCGCGAAATAGGTGTAAATGCCGGAACGAACGCCGCCCACGACCCCCTGCTCGGCTGCCGTCTTCGCATCCGTCTGGAGATCATAGTATTTGGGAATGGCCACAACCGCCAGAAGCCCCAACAAAACAATCACCATGATCAATTCAATGAGCGTAAAGCCTCTTTTATTCATCAACATTTTCGTTCTCCTTTCGCTGAACTGCTGCACTCAATTAACAACTTTAGACTAACGGCGGAAAAGACTGATCATATTCCACATCGGGAGGAACATCCCGAGCGCCAGCACCAGGACCATCAGACCGAGGATCACGATCAGCATCGGTTCGATCAAAACCATCAGATTGCTAACAATGTAATCCACCTGCATATCATAATAGTCCGAGACCTTCAAAAGCAACTCATCTATTTTTCCGGTCTCTTCCCCCACCCGGACCATCCGCACCACCGACGGAGGGAAAATACCGCTCTCCTTCATCGGCTGTGTCATCCCGGTACCTTCGGTCACGCTGACCCGGATCTTTTCGATCGCCCCGGCGACGACGCGGTTGTCGGCGCTTCCGTAAGCGATTTCGAGAGCCTTGAGCGCCGCGATCCCGCTTTGCAAAAGAATGGCCATCACCCTGGCAAAACGGGACATCTCGGCCTTGAGGATTAACGGACCCAACACAGGGACCTTGAGCCACACGCGGTCAAAAAGAAGTTTCCCCGAAGGGGTTTGCGCAAACCTTACGATCAAGATCCCCGCCGCGACCGCACCGATCGCGATAAAGACACCGTAGTGCTGCATCACATCGTGGATGCCGAGCAGGATCCGGGTCGGGAGCGGCAATTCGACATTGCTCTGTGCAAAAAGTTTCGCAAAGCGCGGGATGATAAAATTCGTCAGCGCAAGAAACGCGAGCACGATCGCGCTCAGCACGATCGTCGGATAACGCAACGCGGATTTCACGCGCAACCGCAGCTTTTCTTCCGCCTCGCCGAGATACATCAGCCGCTCCAGGATCTCCTCAATCCGGCCCGACGTTTCCCCGGCACGGAACATGTTCACATAAAGAGGCGTAAAGATCTTGGGATAGCGCGCCAGACTGTCTGAGATGCTCGCGCCCCCGCGAATGCTCGTGATCAACCCGTCGACCATACGTTTCAGCACGGGATTGCGGTCCTGCTCGCTGATCACCTCCAGCGACGCAATGGCCGTAAGACCCGCTTTGATAAGCGTGTAAAATTCGCGGGTAAACGCGTTGATATCGGCGATCTTGAGACGGCGGAATTTTAAAAGAAATTCCGTGGAGAGGTCCGCGCCTTCCGGGCGTATCCATACGGGGGTCATCCCCTGCTGCCGGAGCTTGGCCGAAACATCGAGATCGGAGTCGGCCGTCATTTTCCCTTCCGTGACATTTCCGAAATTATCGCGGGCCTTATAGAGGAAGGAAGCTTCCATTATTCGATCTCGGTGACCCGGAGGACCTCTTCCAGCGTAGTGATCCCACGCTGAAGTTTCTCGAATCCGTCCTGCCTCAAGGTCTTCATTCCCTGTTCAATGGCCTTTTTGCGGATATCGGTGGAGGGCCGCTTGGCATCAACCATGCTTTTGATCTCGTCGGTCATCAGCATCAACTCAAAAATACCGGTACGGCCGAGGAACCCGGTCTGATTGCAACGAGAGCATCCCTTGCCGCGGATCAACTGAGTGCCCTCGGGAAGCCCCGCGTTCTTAAGCGCCGCAGGAGAGGGCGAATACTGCTCACGGCATTTCGTGCAGTTCTCGCGAACGAGCCGCTGCGCGAGAATAGCCACGACGGTGCTCGAAATAAGGAACGGTTCGATCCCCATATCGATCAGACGCGTCAGAGCCGACGGCGCATCGTTCGTATGCAACGTCGAAAAAACAAGGTGCCCCGTAAGAGACGACTGAATCGCCACTTCAACCGTTTCGCGGTCGCGGATCTCACCCACCATCATCACATCGGGGTCCTGGCGGAGAAACCCGCGAAGACCGTTGGCGAACGTGATCCCGGCCTTGGCATTAACCTGAGTTTGACGGACACGCGGGATAACGAACTCCACCGGGTCCTCGATCGTCACGATATTCTTGTCCTCGGTATTGATCCGGGAGATCGCGGAATAAAGAGTCGTCGTTTTACCGCTTCCCGTCGGGCCTGTCACGAGAATGATGCCAAACGGCCGGGCAATAAGTTTCGTAAAGACCTCCAGGTTCTCTTTCGAAAAACCGAGTTCGCCAAGATTCGGGAGCATCGCACGCTTGTCGAGAAGGCGAAGGACCACGTTCTCCCCGAAAACCGTCGGAAAAGTCGACACGCGAATATCCAGATCCTTACCTTCCAACTCCATGTGGATCTTGCCATCCTGAGGCTTGCGGTTCTCCGTAATATCCATTCCGGAGAGGATTTTGACCCTCGAAACAACGGCGCTGTGGATCGGCAAAGGAAAGGTCGTGATCTGTTGAAGCAGTCCGTCCACGCGGAAACGCACCGAAACGATACCCTCCTCAGGTTCAATGTGAATATCGGACGCACGGGCCTGAACGGCCTGGGAAAGAAGGCTGTCCACAAGCTTGCTAACGGGTGTCTGCTCCGAGATCTCCCCCATCAGAGTTTCCTGCATGCTCGGAGCTTTTCCCTTTTCGAGCGATTTTACGATCTCCGCGACCGAACCGAAAGAACGGTAATAGGCATTGAACGCCTTCTGAAAACCGGACGAGGAAACCAAGATCGGATCGACCGCGTCATACGGGGTACTCTTCCGGACAAAGTCGATGGCGACAATGTTCTGGGGATCAACCATCCCGACGGAGATCGTCTTGCCCGTCGTGAAAAGCGGAATCATGGCATATTTCTTGGCGGCGCTCTCGGGGATCAGTTTGACAAGGGAACGGTCGAGGCGATAACTGCTGAGATCGATATAAGGAATACCGAGGATCGCAGCCTTGATATTGGCGACGTCTTCTTCGGTCACAAAACCATTCCTGACGAGCACCACTTCGAGAGGCTGCCCGACGCGCGAGGCTTCTTTTTGCGCCTTTTCAGCTTGGTCCGGCTGGAGAAGTTCCTGCTTCAGTAACAACTCGAGGATCTTCGCCTGCGGAACCATAGGTCCTCCGGAAGCAGCCGGCTGAAATGCGCGCCTAGCTTCCTATCAGTTTCTGAATGGTTTGTTTGAACGTTTCCTGATTGAACGGCTTCGTCAGGTAGGCATCGGCGCCGACTTCTTCGGCCATTTTCTTGTCGGCCACGCTTCCTTTTGCGGAAAAAATAACAATGGGAATGTGGTCATACGTCTTGTCGAACTTGAGCATCCGGCAAACCTTGTAACCGTCCAACTTGGGAAGCATCAGATCGAGAAGGATCATATCGGGACTTTCCTTGCGGGCCGTATTGAGCCCTTCCTGCCCGTCCCTCGCCGTCAGGACCTCGTAGCCGAGCGCGATGAGGCGCGCCTCCACGATCGAAAGAATGTCCGGCTCATCGTCCACAACCAAAATTCTTTTTTTCATTGTTCGCTCCGTCCTTTATCTTATCAAGAGAACATACGGAATACCACACTGCCGGAAACCCAAGTCCCCGGTCGACCCCAGATGAAATATCGACACAACCGACGCGAACTGAATCAATTACGAACGCTTGGCGAGATACGCTTCGAGGAGCTTCCGGAGCTTGGAAAAAGCCTTCCCGCGGTGGGACACGACATGTTTCATCACCGGAGGCACTTCACCAAACGTTTTCTGGTACGGCGGATAGAAAAAAAGAGGGTCGTAACCGAATCCCCCGGCACCTTGCAACTCGCGCGTGATCAGGCCATGAACTTGCCCGCGAACGACCCCGACCAGTCGGTCGGGTTCCGCAAGCGCGATAGCGGATTCGTAATACGCCGTACGTTTTTCATCGGGTACGTCCTTGAGGGAAGCGAGAAGCTTTTCATTATTGGACTCATCCGTGCGATACTCGGAGAACCGGGCAGAAAAAACGCCAGGGGCCCCGCCGAGAGCTTCGCAGCAGATCCCGGAATCCTCTCCGATCGTGAGCATCCCGGTTTGTTCGGCATAGCCGAGCGCCTTGATCTTGGCGTTCTCTTCAAACGTCCTTCCGGTCTCTTCGACACTGGACACTTGCGGGAAGTCCTTGAGACTGAGACAGCGGACCGGGAGACCGACCACAAGGTCCTGGAGTTCCTTGAGCTTTTTCAGGTTCGACGTGGCCAACAAAAGCCGGACGGGTTCCTCAGACATTTTTTTTCTGGATCGCCGAAAGTTCGCGGATCCCTTTTTTGCCAAGTTTCAGGAGCTGCATGAGTTTCGCCTCGGAAAAGGGTTTTCCCTCGGCCGTCCCCTGGACTTCCACCAGCTTGCCGGAGCCCGTCATGACAACATTCATATCGACCTCGGCCGTGGAATCTTCCGCATAACAAAGGTCGAGCACGGCATTCCCGTTCACCACTCCGACGCTCACGGCCGCAACGGAATCAAGGACCGGACTTTTTTTGAGAAGCCCCTGGTCCATCAGCTTTTTCACGGCATGCATCAGGGCGATATAACAGCCGGTGATCGACGCGGTACGCGTCCCGCCGTCGCCCTGAATCACGTCCGCATCAAGCCAGATCGTCCTCTCGCCGAGATTTTTAAGGTCCACGATCGAACGAAGGCTCCGCCCGATCAACCGCTGGATCTCCTGCGTGCGACCCGAGAGTTTTCCTTTGGCGGCTTCGCGCGCGATACGTTCATTGCACGACGCGGGCAACATCCCGTACTCCGCAGTCACCCAGCCCTTTCCCTCAACCTTGCAGAAAAAAGGGACTTTTTCCTCAACCGAAGCCGTGCAGATCACCTTGGTGTCGCCCATCTCGATCAGACAGGAACCGTGCGCGTTCTTCAGATAATTTGTCCGGACGGTCACGTTGCGAAGCTGGTCGTTTTTGCGTTTATCGATCCTCAAGAGATCCTCCTATCGGATGTTAAGTACTTTATGGAGCTGGACGCCGACCCGCACGTCCGGAAGCCGGCGGCTCCCAAAACGTTGCAGGGTGTTCAAAAGTTTCATCAGTCGAGGATCGTCGTACCCTTCCCGCCCCCGGCTCGCGGGCTGTAAAAAAACAGGAGTCGCGGGCGCAACGGCCGCCACCATACAAAGGTGATCATCATACTCGATCTCATCAATGTCTTTGGAGACCACGATCTTCAGATAGGTCTCCTTCCCCCGCGCAATCTTAAGGAATTTCGCGTGATCATCAAGAAAATCCTTTTCATGGCTGACGCTTGAAAGCTTGAGGTCCATCGCGATCAAGTCGCAATCTTTCACCACGTCTTCGAGCGCCTGCCAAAGGATCCCGTTCGTTTCGAGCAAAATCTTGTAATGTTTCTCGCGGAGACGGTGACAGAGCGGTTTCAGGAACGGCACGTAAAGGAGCGGCTCGCCGCCGGTGAGGCTCACGTAAGCGTGCGGCCCCGCCTCCGTCTCAAGCCGGTCAATCTCGGCCACCACTTCATCGACCGACATCTCCCGGCCTTCCCGGCCGAGTTCATCGCAGTATTCGCATTCTATGTGGCATTCTTCGAACCGGACGAACAGATGCCGCTCTCCCATTCTCGGGCCTTCGCCCTGAAGCGAGGAAAAGATCTCGGTGATACGCGCCCGGTCAGCGGTCGGAGGGTGTTTCATAAGATAAGAGCGGATCCGCAAACCCTGCTTCCGCAAAGCCTTTAGCGCGGAGCAAGCAGGAGTCGCACTCTCCGCAGGGCTTGTCGCTTCCTTCGTAGCAAGACCACGTCCGCTCGAAAGGAACGCCGAGTTTTTGACCGAGAAGGACGATCTCCTTTTTGGATAATCGGATGAGCGGCGCCTTGATCTCGATGCGTTTGCCTTCGATGCCAGCCCGAGTCCCGAGATTCACGGCATCCGCAAACGCTTGGAGATACTCCGGACGGCAATCCGGATAACCGCTGTAATCCAGCGCGTTGACCCCGATGAAAACAGTACCGGCCTGAACGATCTCCGCGCAAGAAATGGCCATGGCAAGAAACACGCTGTTCCGCCCTGGGACGTACGTCGCCGGGATCCCGCCGCCGGAGATCGTCGCCGCGTCCCGGTGCTTCGGAAGCGGCGCTTTTTCGTCCAGGAGCGCGCTCCCCTTCCACGGCATGCTGAGCGACGCGAAGTAGTGCTTGAGTCCGAGCGATCGCGTCATGTTCTGGGCGAGGGATATTTCCTTGTAATGACGCTGGCCGTACTCGATCGAAAGCGCGACGGGTTCGAAGCCCTCCCGGCGCGCGGCATACAAAGTGACGGTCGAATCGAGCCCTCCGGACAAAAGACAAACAGCCCGGTTCATGGGATTTTAACGACCTTGACGCTTTTGAGCTCTTCACCGAGGAACGCTTCGCCGATCCGCGCAAAATTGCGGACATAATCCGTCACACGGATCTTGAGCGGCGCACGACGGTCCGCACGGCAGAGGATCCCCCGTCTTTCGAGGAGCGCTTTCAGCTTCAACACCGTCGGGATCGCGGAATCGATCAACCGCACCTTCGGGCCCATCACACGGGCAATCACTTTCCCAAGCAACGGATAATGCGTGCAACCGAGGATGAGCGTGTCGATGTTCTTCCTTTTGATCGGAGCGAGATACTTTTTCGCAGTACCCAAAGCGATCGCATCCTCGAGCCAGCCTTCCTCGGCAAGGTTCACGAAAAGCGGACAGGCCTTCAAAAAATATTCTGCGTCGATGGCGCGGTCCGTTAACGCTTTGGCGTAACTTCCGCTTTCGATCGTGGCGTTCGTGGCAATCACCCCGATACGGCGGTTGCTCGTGGAAGCCAGCGCTTCTTCCGCGGCAGGCGTGATCACATCAAGGACCGGAACGGGAAGCGTCCGGCAAAGGGTCTTATACGCAACGCTGGAGGCAGAGTTACATGCGATGACAAGCGCCTTGACCTTCTGCTTGAGAAGGTAACGGGCGCACTCTTCAGAGCGTCGGCGGATTTCATCCGTGGACTTGGTGCCGTAAGGAAGATGGGCCAGATCGCCCAGATAAAGAATCTCCTCGGCAGGAAGCATCCGGCGAAGCTGCCGGACAACGGTCAGGCCGCCGAGGCCCGAATCAAAAACACCAATGGGCCGCTTCGAGAAACGGGCGGACATCGCCTTCGCTTCTGATTTTGTCGCGGGCCGAAAAACAACGGAAGGCATGCGAGACACCTTAATTCGTCCGGGGCGGCAACATCACAGGACGCTCACTTTTTTCATCGCGTCTTTGATACGGCCCAGACCTTCTTCCATTTGCTTGATATCAAGGGCATAACTGAGACGCAGTCGCTCGGGCGCCCCGAACCATTCTCCCAAATAGGCGATAACTTTGTATTCCTGAACCAGGACGCTCAGGAACTTGCGCGCATTATTGCACTTGGGCAGCACATAAAAAGCGCCTTCCGGTTTCCAAAGGTCAAAGCCGAGATTCAAAAGCCCCTGGTAAATAAAATCCCGCCGCTCGCGCCAGACAAGTTGCTGCTTCTTGATATAGTCCTTGGGCGCTTTCATGGCATGGAGGGCCATGTCCTGTCCGACAAGGTTGGTATTCATGGAAGTATGGGTTTTTTCTTCGCAGACATCCTCCACCACCTTCTTGTCCGCGCTCCATAAATAGCCGACCCGCACTCCGCACATGCAATAGGTCTTGGAAAAGGAATTGACCGTAATCACATGATCGCCCTGGAGATGATAATTTTCGCGTTCATAGATCAGGTCCTTATAAACTTCGTCCGAGACCACATAAACACCGAGCTTTTGCGTAACCCGTTCGATCTCCTTAAGCGTTTCGATCGACTCCACGCACCCCGTGGGATTGGAAGGTGAGTTAATGAGCACGGCTTTACATCCCACAACCTTCTTTTTAAAATCCTCGATATCGATCCGTCCCCCAACCAGGTCTGTATAGACAGGAACCATGCCGGCCATTTCGATAATGGGAGGATAAGAATAGTAGTAAGGCCGGGGCAAAAGAATCTTCCCGCCTTTGCCCCAACTCCGGAAAATAAGGTCCAGCGCCTCGGAAGCGCCGTTTGTGATGACGAAGTTTTCGGCCGTAGATCCGGAATATTCATGGCTCAGGGCTTCTCTCAATTTGAACTCGCCCTGGATAAGCCCGTAACGAAGATCCCTTTTTAAATGAATGCCCTCAAAGGCTTCGCTGGGAGGAGGCAGATCGGGCTGACCGGACCCGAAACTGATGTATCCCTGGCCTTGCTTGCCGATAAAATCCGCCGGACTTTTAAGTTTAAGAAGTTCAGACATGGCAGAACCCGAATTCCGGCAGCGACTCGAGCCGAACAGGCACTGTCCGATACGCTTCGTTCATCAACATGACATCCCACGCTCTTTCCGAGAAATGATTCTCATAAGTTCATCCGTTAAGACAACGTTACTTCTCATCTTCATCATCGTCCGCTTCCTCGTCTTCCATTTCCGGCGCCTCGTCATCGATGATGCAAATCACTTCGTCCCGCTGCACTGTTTCGTCTTCGTCAAAATAAACTTCGGTGAGGATCCCCGAAGCCGGCGCCGAGATCACCACGACCGAATCCTCGGTCACAAGCTCGACCAGATCGTCACCCTCATTCACCGGATCCCCTTCTTCAATGAACCACTTCTTGATGGCAGCCTCGTCAACTTTCGAACCAAGACCTTTTGCAAGGACTTCAATCATCTTCCGATCTCCCTTTTATTGGAATTTTTAGGACCGGTCAGATACCGGTCTGCGTTTCCGCCGTCCCAAGGGTCCGCTCCGCGCCGGGGCCCGCAAAGGTTTCCTTCGCATGATATGAACTCCTCACGTACGCCCCGGAAGAAACCTTGTCGAACCCCATGGCCCGAAGCTTCCGGGCCAGGTCTTCAAATTTCTCCGGTGAAACATATTCTTGCACTTCAATGTTTTTGGGTCCCGGCTGGAGATACTGCCCAAGCGTCAGAATGCTAACGCCCACGGAAAGCAGGTGCCGGCCGGTTTCAAGGATTTCAGGAACGGTTTCACCGAGCCCCAACATCAGGCCGCTTTTTGTGACCCGCTCCGGCGCCAAGCGTTTGGCGGTCTCAAGCGTCTTCAGAGAACACTGATAATCCGCCTGAGGCCGGACGAACGCCTGAAGGCGCTCGACCGTCTCAAGATTATGATTAAAAACGTCGGGCGCGGACTCCACCACGCGACCGATCAGCGCTTCGCGCGCATGGAAATCCGGTGTCAGCACCTCAACCCGCGAATCGGGAATTTCCCGTTTCACGGCGCCGACCGTTTCGGCATAATGACCCGAACCTTCGTCCGCAAGGTCATCCCGCGTGACAGAAGTGATCACCACATATTTCAGCCCCAACTCCTTGGCCGCAAAAGCAACGCGCTCCGGCTCATCCGCCCGCAACATCTCCGGACGGCCGGTCCGCACGGCACAAAAACCGCAGTGGCGCGTGCAAATCTCTCCGAGGATCATAAACGTGGCCGTATCCCGGGCGTAACATTCGTGGCAGTTCGGACACCTCGCGGAGCGGCACACGGTGTTCAGCTGATATTTTTTCAGGATCGCGTGCGTCTTCTCGGCAGAGTCTTCAGGCAGAGAACGCCTCAACCAATCGGGGAATCTTCTAAAGGAACGCACCAGAGGTCCTTTACATTAAACCGGGTTCACAACGCGAAATGAGTGTGGATTTTAATCGGAAAACTCCCGGGGTGTCAAGAGCAACAGACGGCCGGGAAAGACTCGCAACTCTTTTAAAAAAAACGGTTTAACGCAGGAACGGCACAAGCAACGGCCGGGGAATCCCGATATCGGCCACTTCGATCTTTCCGGCATGCGCCGGACCTTCCTGGCGGGTCAATCCACGCTTCGGAAGCCCCAGCGTCACGGTCCGTTCTGCCGTCACCGCATCCCCGTGAATTTCCCCCGTATCCGCGTCAAGACCTGAGGGAATATCAATACTCACGACCGGCCGGCCGCTCCGGCGAATCGCCCGGATCGCGGAAGCGAACACCCCGCGGACCGGGCTGTTAAGGCCAATCCCGAAGATCGCATCCACAATCACCGCCGCCTTCCGGCTACAGGCTTCGAAAACACGTTCTGTCATTTTGGGACGAGCCAACGTCATCGGGATCTTCATTTTCCGGGCGATCCTGAAATTAAGAAGCGGGTCGGGTTTCAATTGCTCAGGATCCTCGAGAAGAACGACGCGCACGGGACTGCCGTGATTGACCAGATCGCGGGCAACCACAAGACCGTCGCCTCCGTTATTCCCCTTCCCCGCAAAGACCAGGACCGGGCAGTTTCCGTATTCACGGATCACGGCACTCGCAACCGCGCGACCGGCGTTCTCCATTAAGAGAATGGAAGGAATGGAATATTTCTCGATCGAGGCCTGATCAAGACGCCTCATCTGCTCCGATGTGACGGCTTTCACGCCGGCCTCTTACGGATTCTTTTTTTCCGGAGAAACCGAAGGACGCCCGACAGGTCCGCGGACGGCGGGTTTTGCTCCAGTATCCATCACGGCTGATTCGTTGCCGAGAAAAATCGTCAATTTCTGAAACCCCAGCCGGAGCGTGTCAAGACTCCGGCCCCAGGTCCCGAGTTCGCGGGTCGCGGCCGTGATCTTCCGCTCCATGCGACTCCGATAACGGCGGTGTTCTTCCTCGATTTTTCCGCACCGGGTTTCGAAATCCAAAAGCTTCGCTTCGTAGGCCTTCCGCTCCTGCGTCAACCGGGTATACTCCAGACGCAAGGCATCGCACTCCTGAGCCTTCGCGGCAAGCTCCCCCACCCGTTTTTCCAAAGCCACCAGAGCGTTATCCCTCGCGCGGAGCGCTTCCTCCTTGACCCGAAGTTCTTCCGCGACGACCGCGGAATTCCGCTCAAACGCGTCAATCTTTTTCAAAGCTTCTCTTTCGCGTTCTTGGATGCTGCTCAGTTCCCGGGACAAAAGTTCCATGGCCTTGGATTTTTCAACGATCTCGTTTTCAAACGTCTGCGCTTTGTCCATCCAGCGTTGTACTTCAGACTGTTTCGCGTTGGACTCCGATTCCTTCTGGGTTAAAAGCCGTTCCAGCTCCTCGGCCCGCGCGGCAGATTCCCGGATCTTTTCTAATTCAGCGGACAGCTGCGCCAGCTCTTCCGTTTTCCTCGCGAGCGCATCTTCGAGCTCATAGACCCGGTCGCCGAGCGCCGTTGCCTTAAACCGCCATTCGTCAGACTCCTCTTTCTTCTGGGCCTCGCGACGCCGCATCTCCTCCCGAAGGCCTTCATCGTCTTGCGCGGGCACTTCGTGAACAGACGGCTCCGGCGCCGAAGCGGGTGCCTCAAAAACCTGCGGCGGGGCCTCCTGGATCTTTTCGAGCTTTTCCGAAAGATCTTTCGCCCGCTTTTTCCAATCCGCATCTTCAGCGACCGGCGGCACGGGAGAAATCCCGGACGCTTCCTGAGAGGTCTTCGACGGAACCTTGGGTTCCTCCTGAGAGATCTCCGGAGAGAAAGACCGGGGGGTCTCACCCTCAACAGGCACCGATGGAACCGGAGCGGCTTTTCCGGAAGCGGGCTTGGTGCCGTCTTTCAGAAAATAGGAAAGGTCCGGCTTCTGCGGCCAGAGGATCTGATAACAGTTTTTTTTGATCACTTCGTGGTTAGAGATCTCGGTCACGGTGCCGAGTTTCTGAAAAAAACCTTTGATCCGCGTGGCGGCGGTAAAAGAAAGACCATCGAGAAGAATGAGGGGAAGATTCGAGATCGCCTGCTCGGCATCACTGCGGTCAAGGTCGAAGATCTCACTCAGCCGTTTGGCGAGATCTTTCTTCTTCTTTGAAGGAAAGGATTGCAGAATGACGCTCCAGTCCTCAGATTGTTGCGGAGACTTCGCTTCATCCATTGCCATGACTCGACCTCTCTTTTTGAATTTTCGCTTCGGCCGGAAAGAGTTTACGGGTATTATACCCAAAAATCAGAAAGGCAAAAGAACATCCTCAAATTTTATGCTCCGTCTCGGTTCTATTAAACTTAAAATACCGGTCTTTCAGTCCCCCATGGCAGGGTGCACCGATCCGGCCTTCCGTTTGATCGCCCGCGAACACGGACTGGAGCTCGCCTTCACCGAAATGATCTCCGCCGAAGCACTCGTCCGGGGGCACAAAACAACCGCCGCGTTCCTCCGCCGGGTCCGGGGAGACAAACCTCTCGGCGCGCAACTCGTCGGCCACAATCCAGTCTCCATGGGCAAGGCCGCAGCGATTATCGAAGACATGGGACTGGATATCCTCGACCTCAATTGCGGCTGCCCCGTTCGGAAAGTCGTCTCCCCCGGCGCGGGATCCGCGCTTCTGCAAACTCCGGACCTTGCGAAAAAGATCTTCGCGAGCGTCATGGCACATATCAAAAAAATCCCCGTTACGGTCAAAATGCGGACCGGTTTCGAGGACGCGTCCGGAAAAGAGGCGGTCCGCCTCGCCCGGATCGCGGAAGATTGCGGGCTTTCGGCCGTCACCGTCCACGGGCGCACCCGGCTTCAGGCCTATACCGGAAAAGCGGACTGGAACGCGATCGGCCACATCAAACGATCCGTCAAGATCCCGGTCTTCGGGAACGGCGATATTTTTGCACCCGAAGACGCGGTCCGCATGCTCGAAACCGCTGGCTGTGACGGGGTTGCCATCGGGCGCGGAGCCCTTGGAAATCCATGGCTTTACGAAGGAATCCTCGCCCTTCTGAAAGGAAAAACGCCGGCCACGCCGTCATTTGAAGAGAAAAAGCGCGTTGCTCTTAGGCACATCCGTCAGGAAGTGAAATTCGAGGGAGAAAAAACGGGGGTATTACAGTCCCGCAAGATCGCCTGCTGGTATTTCAAGGGGTGTCCGAACGTGGCGCAGTTCCGGGAAAAGATCAACCGGGCGAACACACTCCGGGACCTGACCAAAGAGATCCGGGATTTTGGAACTTAGCCCGGCTTATTTCGACCAGTGCCTCCGAACCCAGTCCGACGAACGGTCCGAGGAAGAACGGTAAGCGATGGAATAAATGATCTTCTTGAGCGTCCGGTGCAGGATCTTCACCAAAAGCGACCCTGAACGGAAATCCGCCGCTGCAAAATGTTCCGCCCGCTTCTGCGCGATCATCTTCTTCACTTCGCGCGGGACCCTCTTCGAGGGATCATACACCGCGATCGCGTAACCGCCGGCCTTGTGCATCACCGTCATCGATGGCACATCCGTGATCCCGTCCCCGATGTAGATCATGTTGCGGAACGGCACGCGGCGTTCCTCTTCAGGCATGTGATGGTTGATGCTGTCGGTCAGTTCGAGTTTTCCTTTGTTCACACGAAAAAGAAATTGCGTCTTATTGGTATCGTTGATGACCAATTTTGGGAACACCGGGCGGCCCTTCTCATAGTCGTATTCACAGGCAAAGATCTTCTTGAAATACTTGCGGATACTCACGCCGTCGAGGATCGCCTGGAGCCCGCTGGAAACGATATAATGTTCCAGCTTGATCCCGCACTCCGCCACATCCGGAATGGTTTTCAAAAAATCCTGAAGCTGGTCAAAATACCCCTCATCGACCCCGGGATAATAGAGAACGCGGGAAGCAAGCCTTCGGAGGAGATCGCGGGTCAGCGGTTTCTTGCGAAAAACCGGATCCGTAATGAGAAGCTTCAGATAGGCCAGGGTCTGTTCGTAACCCCGGTCGCGCACGAGCTTCTGGGACTTGGCCCAGAATTTCCTCTTATCAATCCCATACGCTTTGAAGATCGTCTCTTCCTGCATATTGCCGGGCGAAAGAGTCCCGTCAAAATCGTAGACGATCGCGATGATATTCTGTGCCGCTTTCCGGACCATGCGGACCTGCCTTCCTCAAAAACTACAGCGGGTCTGTCCCTGCCGCTCCCTTCCGGGAACTCCGGCATAAACCAGACCCGCTATGCAAATGGACTTCGGACAACGCTCTTGTTATTTTTCTTTGGGAGGCTGAGCGGGCTCGACCTTCAGGCCAAGGGTCCGCGCGCGTTCCACCTGGATATATTGCGAAAGCGTCTTGATGTTCTGCGAAAAACTCTTTTTCTGATCGTCCGTCAACTTTTCATCGGCCCTCGGAAGCTGAATCTGACCGACCGGAAAAAGCAGTGCGGCTTCGTTACTGGGCACAAGGACGTCAATACGGCCGCTCACGTTATTCAGACGATAAAGTACGCCTTCGTAACCATAAAGCGAATAGGCTTCAGAAGGATTTACCTTTTTCGAATTGACCATTCCGGTCGAGATAAAAACCGACGAAACGATCAAAGCAACGGCCACGATTCCCGCAATAACGACATTCTTCATTTCCTACCCCCTTAAACGGTTGAAAGAACTGCTGTTGTGAGTAAAGTATCGTCGCGTTGTTCCTTTTTTAAAGGGCCTTATTTGAAATACCGGTCCCGGTAGAACCGCAACTCATCGATCGATTCCCGAATATCGGCAAGCGCCCGGTGCGATTTGCCTTTCGGCGGCGTTTTGTCCTTGTCCTTCGGATACCACCGCGCGACCAACGCCTTGAGCGTGCTAACATCGACGTGCCGGTAATGAAGGTAGTCGTCGATCTTCGGCATATACTTGGCAAGGAACTTCCGGTCATGATGGACGGAGTTACCGCACAGCGGTACTTTTTTGGGATTGCAGAATTCCTTGATCACGTCGAGCGTTAGCTGCTCGGCCTTCTTCACCGTCATCTCGGAAGCTTTGACGGCCTCGATCAGTCCGGACTCGGCGTGGTGTTTCTGATTCCATTCGTCCATCCCCTTCAGGATGGCCGCCGGCTGGTGGATCACAAGGTCCGGCCCTTCGGCCAGAACATTGAGGCTCCCGTCCGTAATGATCGTCGCAATCTCGATGATCCTCTCTTTTTCCGGATCGAGCCCCGTCATTTCCATATCGATCCAGACCATATTATTGCGATGAATCTTCGGTTTCATGCTCATCCTGCCTTCTTTCTTTGTTCCGGTTCAATGGATCCGGAGCCCCGCACCCCGATCAGGTACGGAAATCCTCGTTCGAGTAAATAAATTCATCAAACTGTTCTTCAAAGACCGACCGGAGAGCTTCGGAGGCCTCGACCATAAAATAAAACCCAGGGCTTACTTCCGGGATCTCGCTGTCGGCCTTACCCGTAGCCGTGAGCTTCAGTTTGTGGAACAAGTGCACCAGCACACTGATCATGGGAGGATGGTCCTTATCCGCGTTCGAGGCGTAAAGACTTTCACTGAAGCGTGTCGCGTTTTCGAGGGATTTCGGGGACTCGAACAGGGACATGACCTCGCGAAAAAAGATATTCTGCTCCTCCTTCCCCTCGATACGGTGGTTCTCGCAACAATCACGCCAGTAGGCACACCCGAGGGCGAGCTTGGAGGGAACATATTCCACGCAAAAAGTCTCGAAGGTCACGTTTTTGAGGTCGGGCTCGCGGCGGGAGAACTCCCTGAAAACGAGATCGTGCCCGGTCGCGTCCAGCACAAGGTCGATCAGCCCCTTGGCGCATTTTTGCAATGAAGGTGTTTCCTTTTTCTGGGTCACAAAACCGCTCGCTTTCTGATGTGGGTGCTATCCTATCAATCTCTCATGCGACTTGCAAGATGCGAAATACACGGCCTCCCCCGCACAAGTAACCCCGCGGTCGCGTCGTCTGGTTATCCCCGGTTGCGATGTTAATTCATCCTACGTTTTGCCGTTTTTGTGATATAAAGGACACCTTATGCCCAGGCGGAAACTGTTCCGATTCAAACTGACCCGAAAACAAAAACGCAAACTGACGGCTCTCTTTCTCACAGGCCTTCTCATCGGGGCGGGCCTCTGGATCTACCAGCACCACGGACGCTTTTGGGTCCACCGCGTCGCTCCGGCGATCGGCAAACCCAAGATCGTTTTTGTGATCGACGACATCGGCTACGACAATAAGTGTGAAACCCAGTTGAAACGCCTCGGCTCCAAAGTCACCTACGCCATCCTTCCGTTGTTGCCCTACTCCCGTTATTTCGGAGAGATGAGCCGCTCCACCGACGCCGAAGTCATCCTCCATCTGCCGCTTGATTCCGGTCAGAACAAAATCCCTGGCCGGGGGCTGATCGTCAGCGAAATGCCCGAGGCAGACATCCTGGACATCCTTCAGCGGGACCTGGATTCCGTGCCCCATCATATCGGCGTGAACAACCATATGGGCTCCCGCGGCACCACCGACCCCAAGGTCATGACCGTGATTCTCAAGGAATTAAAGCGCAGAAGACTCTTCTTCCTCGACAGCTACACCACCACCGCCTCGGTCGCTCCCGAGATCTGCCGCTCGCTCGGCCTTCCTTTCCTCAAACGCGGCGTCTTTCTCGATAATGACGACAATTTCCGCGCCATCAAAGTCCAGATCGCGAGGCTCGAATCCGTCGCTCGCAAACAGGGCAACGCCATCGCGATCGGACACTACCGGAAAAAAACCCTGGAATTGCTGGCGCGGGAGATCCCGCGACTCGAAGAGGAAGGTTTTGAAATTATTTCCTTAAAAGACCTGCTGAAGATCCAGCGGGATTAATGACGAGCCTAGGGCAAAATTCAGAAATAAAAGATCAAGGTTAAGAACCCGCTTCGCGGTTTATTGAAAAGCGGCGCAGCCGTTACCGAGATTTTGCTCTTTGCCTTTAGAATTTTGAGCGGTTTTCTTAGGCAAGTTCGCCGCGGAAGGTTTCGTGGTGAAGTCCGGTGATGCGCATTTTGAGAAATTGCCCAGAAAGATCCTTCCGCGAAACAAAGACCACACGCCGGTCCTGATCGGTCCGGCCTACGAGCTCTTCCGGATTTTCCAAATTGCGCTTTTCCACAAAAACAGAGACCGTCTTTCCGACCAACTCCCGGCTCTTCTCCCCCACGATCCCGCGCTGAAGCGTCAAAAGCTCATGATTCCGTTGCGACTTTACCTCGAACGGCACATCATCCGGGAGCCTGGAAGCCGGGGTCCCGGGGCGCACGGAATACTTGTAGATGAACGCCCCGTCGAAACGGATCTCCTCCAAGGCACGCCGGGTGGCTTGATGATCCTCCTCCGTCTCACCGGAGAACCCGACAATGATATCGGTCGTGATCGAAATATCCGGCACCCATTCCCTCAACCGGTCGATCTTCGCTTTATACTCGGCGTAGGTATGATAACGTTTCATGAGTTTCAACATTTTATCCGAACCGGACTGAAGCGGCAGATGGAATCTCCGGCCGATCTTGGGATTGCGCGCAACCACCCGGAACAACTCCTCATTCGCGTCCGTGGGATGGGAGGTGGTGAATGAAATACGTTCCAGCTTCTCGATCGCACACAATCTCTCCAAAAGTTCAGCGAACCTCACCTCCCGCGCAGCGTTCAGCGCGCAACGGTCAACGGCTGGATCACTCGTTGTGCGTTGCGCGTTGCCCGTCAAACCACCGTTATACGAATTTACATTCTGTCCAAGCAGCGTGATCCATTTTACGCCGTCCGCGACAAGACGCCGGGCTTCCCGCTCAACCTCCGCGGCCGGCATGGAAACTTCGGCGCCGCGGGTCATCGGAACGACACAGAACGTGCATTCCTTGTTGCACCCCGTCATGATCGGAAGCCACGCGTGAAAACCACTGTCGCGCTTCGTGAACTCGCTGTATTCGATGGAAATTCCGTCCTGTTTGATGCGGAGGACATGCTTTCGCGTTTCATAAACCTGACGGATCATTTCCGGAAGCTCTTTAATATGACGGGTCCCGACCATCAGATCCAGATACGGAAATCTTTTGAAGAGTTTTTCCCGGTGCTCCTCGACCATGCAACCCATAAGCCCGATGACCAGGGACGGATTTTCTTTCTTTTCCTTGCCAAGCATCCCGAGACGGCCCCACACCCGCTCTTCCGCATGCTCCCGCACCGAGCAGGTATTCATTAAAATGATATCGGGCCGGAGAGATTCATCGGGCACCTCAACGCCCGCATGTGTCGACTGAGGCGACAGATGCCGCGCCAGATTCCTCCAAACCTCATTATCCTCGGCCTCCGTAATGACCTGAAAGCCCGCTTTCTCCAAAATGCCGGCCGCCACCTGGCTGTCGTAGGCGTTCATCTGGCATCCGAAGGTTTTTAATACTACTTTTTTCATATCATGACAGGGCTTTCGCAGCCCATGCGCTCCATTGTCTTAAACTGGACGGGTAATAAGAACCGCCTCATTGATACTCGCTGCAAAGGGAAGAAAGGCAAGGAACCGTCCCGATTTCTTTATGGTAAAAATCACTCCCTGAAATAGAATCCATCCTCCCACCATTCCTTAGGAGGATCGGAAACACGGCAGAAAAACTCCGAGGCTCAGCGAACAGAGGCGGAACTCAAGATTCGAACTGCATGCCCGCAAGATAAAAACCGGGAAGAGCCTCTTTCACCCACACAACCTTCCCCACGGAACGGATCGGTTCGCATTGATCAAAAAGAGAGATCCGGACCTCGAAGCGGGCGCCAGCCTCGACGCGATGTTCCGACTCGAAACACAGCCCCTGGTGGGAAAAATTAACGCAGTACGCCGACAGTTCCTTGAACAGGCCCCGTTCTTTGAAAATCAGGCGGACCTTCCCGAGCGCGCTCCGACGATTGACCAGCCGTTTGTCTGCGGCACTTTCCGAAAAAGATTTGGACTGGAGAAGGTCGGAAAGCAAGCTATAGCGCCGCATCGCATCGGCCCCGAGCCCTTTCAGGACCCCGCAAACATAGGGATCTTCCACGACGCCGAGCATGTCGGTGACCCGGTAGATCATCTTCCTCTCCAGACACGCAACCTGCTCGAAATACTGGATATAATCCCGTTTAGAAAACATCTTGCTCCGAAGCCTCGACCGTTGAGATCAATTGCCGATAGGTTTTTATATGCGATTCGGACTCACGTTTTAAATGCAAAAGCAGTTCCTTCACACGGGTCTGTTCTTCGGATTTTAAATTTGAGAGGAAAAGAGGGTTGTCCGCGTTTTGGGCATAGACACGGATCGCGTGGGACTCTTCTTCGGAACAACGCTGGAGCATGGCAAGCAATTCTTCTTTCGAGACCAATGCGTCTCCTCTTGTCTCACATTTCTTGAAATTCTAAACATCTACTCCAGATCGCGCGAAAAGTATAATAGCCGCCACCCTAAAACACAAGAGCGCCGGACCTTTTCCGCCTTCACGCCGCCCAACAAACCGATCATTCAAAAAAACAGACGATCTTCTGCGAAAGGATGTCCGCCGCGATCTTGAGCGCGCTCTTCTTCACGTCGTAGACTTTGACGGTATCCTCGTATTTCTTGTACTGCGGCGCCAGTTTACGGAGCGTTTTGGGGATCGTGTCAAAGAACTTCTGATCCATAAAAACGCCGGCGTTGTCCGGGAAAAGCGCGACATAAAAGATCCCGGTTTCCACGAGATCCTGAAAAAAATGAGTGCCAAACGAGATCTCCGGCGCGGCGTTCTCCGTCACAAACGCGATCTCCCCCAGCACCGTAATGTGGTTGATCTCGGAAAAAGAGACCGGCACACCCAGCGACGGAGTCGTTGTTCCCCATCGGCCGGGGCCCAAAAGCATGACGGCCGCCTTATCGCGTCCGCCGATCTGGCGATTGAGTTCTCCGATGACCCGCGCGATATCGTAACGGTCGGACTGCGAATCAAGCGCGCAGTACGCCTCAGGCGAAACATAAATGATCTTGTCGATCGTCTGCATGATGTTCCCGCCGAGAAAATTCCCTTTCGACTGAAACAGAACCTTGTTCTTGGGAATCGTCTTCGGGATCTTGACGCGGTGGCCGAGCCCCTTCGTCTGCATGGGGCGGCACTGGAGGAGGTTGATCTGGAACTCCCCGTCTTTTTTAAAATTCACCGTAAATTCGATGTCAACGGGATACCCATAGGCCGACTCTAGCGTCTTGAGAATCTTTTGCAGAATTTCGCTGAACGGAGTTTTTGAAACCAGGTTATCGAACGTAAGGATCCAGGGTTCATCCTCCGAACCCATTTCGCGCAATTTTTCAACAGCCTCATCGTCCCGGATCGCGAGAAGGTCCAGGTGCGCGCAAACTTTTTTCCGGAGCAATTCCCGGAATGGGACGGTCTGAAGGATATTCTCCTTGATGTCCAGAACGTCGACATCGTGCTGGGAAAAGCGTTGCGTCGCCGTCATCCCGGCGTACGCCTTGAGAAGCGGCTCATCCAAAGCAACGATCCTCGGATAATCCCCCTCAACGCGGTTAACCGAACGCGTCCCGAGGCCCAGCACCAGCCGCAGCATCCCCGCTTTCGGGTCCAGGCCTCCCTTCCATACAAAAACGTTTTGAGAGATCCCGACACCCGCGGCATCGGGGAAGAAATAATCGTCATGATAAGCCCCCGAAACACGCTGGACGAGAAGCGCCATCTGTTCGTCCATCTGGTCCAAGCCGCGCTGCAACCGGTAGGCCAACGCATCCTCATTCATGGTCGATGCATAGATCCGGCGGACCGCTTCGACAAATTTCGCGTAACGTTCGTCCGGTGTTCCCTGATTCACGAGAAAAACGCTCTCGTATTTCCCGGCGAAAGCGTTCCCGTAGCTGTCCTCCAGCAGGCTGCTGGACCGGACGATGATCGGCGACTGACCGAAATATTCGATCATTTGCTGGAATTGCTCCTTGATCTCTTCGGGAAAAACACCGGCCAGCAGTTTTGTCCGGAGGTTTCGCGCGACTTCGATGTAACCTTCCTTGGTCCGCTGGGCCATATGCTCTTTCCACCAGCCGTTTTCCACCATGTAGGTATAGAACACGTCCGAACCGATATAGAACGAATCGTGCGGTTCGAAAAGTTTCGTGCCGTTGAGACTTTTCTCCTTCGCGAGAATGCTCCGGGCGATCAGCATGCCCACCGTTTTCCCACCGATGTAACCCGTGCCGACCATGCGCGATTTGATCGTCAGGAAATCATCGAGCGAGAAATTCTCCTTGGCGAGCTTCAGGATCTTCTCATCCCGCGCGATAATCAGCCGGCTCAGCTGGTCGATCATCTGCTCTCTCACCTCCGGTGAGCTTTTTTTCTTTTCCGCAAGTTCTTCCGCTCTCATGAAAAGCTGGTCCCAGTAGTCCAGGTTCCGCTTGGCGCTCTTTGAGCCTCTTTTGAAGATCTCGGCAAAAACCTTAGCGGTATCCGCGCTGTTCGCGATCGGAACGAACTTTTCTTTCTGCCGGATGTGCGGCAAGAACATGGTCGGCGAGTAACGGTTCCAGACCTTCAGGAGATGGATGTAACAATCTCCGTGAAAATGATAGACGTCGATCAGAAGCTGCGTCGTGTCGCGGATACGGGCGACGGTCTTGAACGAGTGACGGCTCCGGAGCAGCGCAAAATAGGCGATCGTGTTCAGCTCAAAAAGGTACGGGCAAGTGATCTTGAAAAAATTTCCGATCATCAGGTCGTTCGACCAGACGGAAAGAAGGTCGGAAAGACAGTCGAACACATAGAAAACCCCTTCACCTTCGCTCTTGATGATCCCGTTCAGCTGGGCAGAGAACGGTTCAAATCCGGAATGAGGATCAAGATGGTAGACTTTGATCCCCTTCTCGGCCTTCAGAAGCGGCTCATGATTGGCGAAACGGATATAGACCAGTTTTCTCTTTTCCTCAAGCGCCTTTTGAACGAACGGGTCCACGAATTCCTTGTAATGATGAAGGGCGTCGATCTGCCACACCACGTTATCCCCCAGCTGCAACCCCGTAATAACCTTATCAAGACCTTTGACGCCCGTACTGACCATGCGTTAATCCTTTCCTTCTGTGGAATTAAAATATTTAAAAACAACGGTTTCAACATCCTCAAGCCAGCGTTTCCGTTCTTCCGGCGAGCTGGTCACGACAACTCCGTAGGTTTTCCTGTAAATTTCCTTAACGCCGCAATACTCCAGCACACACCGGCGCCAGAGCGTTTCGAGCGGGTCCCCGAACACCGCCCCCTCGCGCTCCGCGGGCGTATCCGACGTATTTAAAATAAGCGCAGTCCTGGCTTTCAGTAAACCAACCGGCGCGCCTTCGCCGCTATCCCCCTCGGCGAACCGGTATGCGACCCCCGCGCGAACGACCCGGTCGATCCATCCCTTCAAGATCGCGGGCGGCTGCCCCCACCAGTTGGGATGGATGATCACAAGTCCCTCGGCCGCAGCAAGGTCATCGCAGTGCTGTCGGATCTCCGGGGCGAGTCTGGCGTTCGCGCCGATCTCTCCGGCGCGGATCACGGGATCGAATTTTTCCTGATAAAGATCGTGGAACATTACGCCATGCCCCAGCGCCTGAAGCGCCTTCACGACCGTCCCTGCGATCGCGTGATTAAAACTTCCGGACCTCGGATGCCCAAGGATCACCAAAACTTTCATGCGTAACCTTTCATGGCCAAAAACCCTTTCGGATCCGCCAGCACGACCGAGGTTTCGATCTGCCGGGCCGGAATCACCCAGTATTTCCGGAGCAACCGGTCCTTCTCGTTTTCCGTCACAAGTTTGAATCCGTACTTTTCATAGAAATGAATGGCCCAAATCGCAGCCTTCCAGGTGCCGACCAGAACCGGACGTGTTGTCTTTTCCTTAAGGAACGACAGCAGCATCCCTCCGATCCCGCGGTTCCGTTTCGGAGTGCGCACATACGCGTGACGGATCAGCGTTACGTCCTGAACGTCCTGGATCCCCATCACGCCGGCAAGTTCACCCTCATCCTCATAACCCCAGAAACGGACACCGGCCGCCAACTCAGACCGCAGGTATTCTTCCGTCATATACGGCTCATGCCAACAATCCACCGGGATCACACCTTTATAAGCTGCTGCGGCATCGTTCACAATCCCGAGGATCGGTTTCACATCATGGGCAGTACACGAACGGATCATAATGAACGTCATTATATTGGGAGTGACGGGTCCTGAACAGAAAGATTTAGAAAGGAGCCCTCAGTGCCGCATCTTCTGCCGGACCAGACGGATAAAAAGAAGGAAAACGGCAAGAGCCGCGCAGACCTCGCAGAAGAACGCCACGACCGGATAGCTCCCGGCGCAATAGAACGGATTGAACGTAAAGGGAAAGAGCGGTTTGAGGTGAGAGTAGACAACGGAATCCAGAAGAACCGGGATCCAGAAACCAAACAGCGCGCCGGTCCACACACTTCTAAAAGTTGCCGGATAAGGAACTCCCGCAACGGCCATCACAAGGTTCACGGGACGCCGAAGCAACCAAAGAACACCCGAAAGCGCCGTCGCCCCAACGATCCCTCCGAGGAAGGTATGAAAAAACCCATGCAACCCGAAAAAGATGGGCTCGATATCGATCGCAAGAGCGGCGAGCAAAAGGGCCGGCAAGTTTAGAGATCTCGAAAAGATCATTCCCGCCAAACCGTTGGGTCCCAGATGGAGCGGCGTGAAGGGCACGTCAGGTCACCGGTTCACTCGCGAACCTGGAAGGACGGGAACATGCCTTTAAGCGTCTGGCGCAGATTGGCGGAAATGCCGGATCCCTGGACCACGACGTCGCGGAGCTCTTTGTCGGGACAATGCTCGCCGCGAAAGGCCTGGAGCACATAGTTCTTGGCGCCCATAGCCGCAAGTTCAATGGCCGATTCCAAAATCTCATTTTCGGGCAGAATCACCGGATGAACCGTCGTGCGGAACTCATACGGCACGCCGCTTGCGATAAGTGCTTCCGCACTTTTACGCGGGGCCTCGCCGCTCGCCTTCACCCCCGTGACCTTTTCATACTTTGCGAAGGGCGCTTTGATGTCCATCCCGACCCACCGGCAGAGCGGCAGAACGGACGCGAGCCGATCCGGGAACATCCCGTTCGTGTGAAGCCCTACCTCGTACCCCCTATCCCGAACCGTTTTCATCCACATCCCAAGCTCGGGATGAACCGTTGGCTCCCCCCCCGAGAAAACGATACCATCAAGATGGCCTTTGCGAGAATCCAGGAAGTGCAGAATCTTTTCGAGAGGAACCAGCGGACCGCCTTGAGAAGACGGCATCGGCCAAAATTCGGAGTTGTAGCAGTAGCGACAGCGCCACAGGCAGCCCTGAAGATAGAAAACCCCGGCCAAGCGGCCGGGGAAGTCTATTGTTGTAAAGGGCGTGATGCCCGCCACGCAAATTGTCTTTAAACCGGTCGCAGCGTCCTTATTTGGACTGGCAGCCGCACCCGGCGGGTTCTTTGAAATACTTCCGCTCATCAAATTCCCCTTTTTTCCCCACATTGAACCCAGAAACCGGACGGTGATACCCCATCACACGCGTCCAGATCTCACAACGCGTTCTTTCTTCATCCTTCAAAATCACCTGCTCCTTACTTTCCATACCCCTCACCCTCCTTCTTAGCTCTGGGACCCCGTCGTCGCACCTGCTTCGACGTTCGTTCCCGTTTGCTCCTGGATCGTTTTGTTTCGAATAAGTTCCTGATCGCACTTCGGACAATACTCGTGCTCGCCCGGGATATAGCTGTGTTTCGGACAGATCGAAAAGGTCGGCGTCACCGTAATATACGGTATCCGGTATCCCTCGAGCGCCCGTTTTACAAGCTTCTTACACGCATCCGGGCTCGACACCCGTTCTCCCATATAAAGATGGAGCACGGTCCCGCCGGTATAGCGACGCTGCAACGCTTCCTGCCGCTCCAACGCTTCGAACGGATCGTCCGTAAAAGCCACCGGCAGCTGGGAAGAATTCGTATAGTAAGGACGCTCCGCCGTTCCCGCGTGAAGAATATCCGGGAACCGCTTGATATCCTCTTTCGCAAAACGGTAGGTCGCGCCTTCCGCGGGCGTGGCTTCCAGGTTGTACAAATTTCCGGTCTCTTCCTGGAACGCGACGATCTTGGCACGGATATAATCGAGGATCTTGAGGCCGAACTCGAAACCCGCGGGCGTGGTGATATTTTCCTTGTCGCCCGTAAAGTTACGAATGCACTCGTTGATCCCGTTCACGCCAATCGTCGAGAAATGGTTCCGGAGGGTCCCGAGATAACGCTTCGTGTACGGGAACAGCCCCGCGTCCATATGGCGCTGAATGACCTTGCGCTTGATATCAAGGCTCGCCTTCGCGATCTGGAGAAGCGCGTCGATCCGGTTATAAAAAGCTCCCTCGTCCCCTTTTGCAAGGTAACCGATGCGAGCGCAGTTGAGCGTCACAACGCCAAGCGACCCGGTCTGTTCGGCGGAACCGAAGAGCCCGTTGCCGCGTTTCAGGAGTTCGCGAAGGTCCAATTGCAGACGGCAGCACATGGACCGGATCTGATTCGGCTTGAGATCCGAATTAAGAAAATTCTGGAAATACGGAAGCCCGTATTTTGCGGTCATCTCGAAAAGCGGTTCGCAGTTCGGATGGTTCCAGTCGAAGTCCGGAGTAATGTTATAGGTCGGGATCGGGAACGTGAACACCCGTCCTTTGGCATCGCCGCGCATCATGACTTCAATATAGGCCTTGTTGATCATGGCCATTTCAGCCTGAAGGTCCCCGTATGTGAAATCCATCTCCTTACCACCCACGATCGGATGTTCGTTCCGGAGATCTTCCGGGCAAACCCAATCGAAAGTCACGTTCGTGAAAGGCGTCTGGGTTCCCCACCGGGACGGAACGTTCAGGTTATAGATGAACTCCTGGATCGATTGTTTAACATCTTCATAGGGAAGATTGTCGATCCGGATATACGGCGCGAGATACGTATCAAAGGAAGAGAACGCCTGGGCGCCCGCCCACTCGTTCTGGAGCGTGCCGAGAAAGTTCACCATCTGGCCGACCGCAGAACTCAGGTGTTTCGGCGGTGCCGACTCAACCTTATCCGGGACCCCGTTAAAACCCTCGCGAAGTAGCGTCTTGAGCGACCAACCGGCGCAGTAGCCGGAAAGCATATCGAGGTCATGCACATGGATGTCCCCGTGGCGGTGGGCATTGCCGACTTCTTCGGGATAAACGTGCGCAAGCCAGTAGTTCGCGATCACCTTTCCCGATATATTAAGGATCATCCCGCCAAGCGAGTAGCCCTGATTGGCATTCGCGTTCACACGCCAATCAAGCTTATAGAGGTATTCGTTCACCGACGAGGTGACATCGACCACGGTCTTCTTATCTTTCCGCAATTTCTTGTGCTGTTCGCGGTAGACGATATAAGCGCGGGCGGTCTTGAGATGATTGGAGGTGATAAGAACCTGTTCGACGATATCCTGGATCTTTTCGATGTCGAGAAAGCCCGGAGAATAACGGTTATCAATAACTTTTATAACTTCTAAAGTTAAAAGATGCGATTCCGTGCCGTCATATTCCCCCGTCGCCTGCCCCGCCTTCAACATCGCGTTGTAGATCTTGACACCGTCGAATGGAACGATGGATCCATCGCGTTTGCGGATGCTGGTGATCTTCCTCGAAAGGAACTGTTCGGCCATTATTGCTCCCCTTTCATGGGTTCTTTTCTCCCAGCTATAGCATCGGCCAATTCGCCAGATATTGTAGCTGTTTTTTGCCCCTCATACCATATCTAGTGTATAAGGTAACTAAAGAACCAGTTCGTGTCAAAGCGATTTTTTAACTATCTTGGGATGGTTTTGAAGTGAACTATTTTTTTGCGGGCATTTTTTAGAGAAGACATTTTTTTCTGAATCATCTCCGCGAAAAATTATTTCATTTCCCAACCGCGGGAAATAATATTCTCATTACGGTGAAGATTCAACAGGATTTTTTATTTTTTTTCGGAAGGAATCCGCGTTAAAAAAAAATCAGCGGATCGTTGTGGACTTTTGGCGGATCATCCCGACGAGAATGCCCGCGATTTCCTCGATCGAGACGCGGTCCGTATTCCAAACCACGTCATACAGCAAAGGATCGCGTATATCCTTGTAAAAAAAAGTCTTCACAAGCTCCGCCTTCGCTTTATCTTTTTCGAGGATAGTTTCGTGCGCCTGTTTTTCGGTCAAATCCAGCGCGCTCATCATGCGCTTAATGCGCGACTCGATCGGAGCTTCGAGACGCACATGAATACCATACGGAAGATCGCGCGTAAGAAAGGTGGAACCACGACCTACAAAGATCACTTTCCCATGAAGCGCGAACGTCCGCATAAAATGGAACATCTTTTTAAGCAAGGCATCCTGGGACTGCGCCCCAAAGAGCAATTGGCTGAGCATATCCTCGGCATGGGAATGATATTCGGTACGCCGCATCGATTCGACAAGATCCTTGTACGCGGGATCCTGCGCCATCTGGTGGCAGAGCTCCTGATTGCAAAGATGCCAGCCTTCGAACAAGGGTTCTTTGCGAACCTGCTGGATACGTTCCATGAGGATAACGGAAAGGGCGTTCCCACCGGCTCCCGCCTGGCGGGAAATGGTTACGAAAGGAAAACAGCCTTTCTGGGGATCGATCTGAGGACCGAATTGCTCGCGATAATGAAGGCTATCGACAAAAGCCTTGATCTTCTGAATTTCGCTCATAGAACCATGCCTTTCTATGAAATCGCCGCGGGCTTGGAAATTCGTTGAGTCACAAACAACGGTACCGAATCACACGAGCTTCATTTTTTCTCACGCGCTACTCGTTGTTCGCTACTAACATTACTTCAGAATGATGCGAGCGTCAATGACCCCCGCACCTTTCCCCTCACCGTAAACCATGAGCGGATTAATGTCGATCTCATCGATCTCCGGATGGTCACAGGAAAGCTGGGAGAGACGTTTCAAGCATTCGGCGATCGCCTCAAGATCCGCGGGCGGTTCGCCGCGCACGCCCTGGAGCAGTTTGAAAGCCCGGATGCTCTTAATCATATCGGCCGCACTCAGCTCGCGGATCGGCGCCACGCGGAACGTGACGTCTTTCAGGGCTTCAACGTAGATGCCTCCAAGACCGAACATCAGAATGGGCCCGAAATGAGGGTCACGCTTCATGCCAAGAATGACCTCGCGGCCCTTCGGTGCCATGCGTTGCATGAACACGCCGTCAATCTTGGCCTTGAGCCTCTCCCCGACCGCCATGATATCCCGGAAAGAGGTCTGCACATCCTCCGCGGAATTGAGGTTGAGCCGCACGCCGCCCACATCGACCTTGTGGACGATTTGCTGCGAAACAACCTTCATCACGACCGGAAATCCGATCTTGACGGCCTGTTCCCACGCGTCTTCCGCGGTCCTCACGAAAGCCCAAGGAATAACCGGAAAATCGTACGCACTAAAGATGTCCATCGACTGATTGATCGGAAGAAACTTCTGCTTGGCCTTTAAGGCTTTCTCGATCACAAGATCCGCTGCCCGCCGATTCGCCCTGTAGTGTTTCACGGCAGTCCGGGCACGATGCAACCACTGCTGGTATTTATCCATCGCCGCGAGCACTTTGGCGGCCTCTTCCGGAAATCCATAATGCGGGATCTGATGCTCTTTGAGGACCTTCACGCCAGCTTCCACGTCGGCGTGCCCCATAAAACAGGTCACGATCGTCTTGTCCGATTCTTTGTCGACATCGAGAATCACTTTCGCTGTAGCCTCAGCCTCCGTCATCGCCTGCGGCGTCAAAAGAACAAGAACACCGTCGACATTCGGTTCAGCGATCACACATCGGAGCGCGTGCTCATAGCGATCATGCTGGGCGTCCCCGATTACGTCAATGGGATTTGAAAAATTTGAAGTCGGCGGAAGTTTTTCCTTAAGCTTCGCGACTGTTCCCGCGCTCATCTCCGCCATCTGAAGACCCGCTTTCACGCAAGCGTCCGTCGCCATGATCCCGGGGCCTCCGGCGTTCGTCACGATCGCGACCCGATTCCCCTTCATCAGGGGTTGGTTCGCGAACACGATTGCAAAATTAAACATCTCCTGGGCTGAATCCATCCGCATCACGCCCGACTGCGTAAACACGGCATCATAGACCTCATCCGCGCCCATAAGCGACCCGGTATGGGAGCTCGCGGCCTTCGCGCCCTGTGCGGTCCTCCCGGACTTCAAGACAAGGATCGGTTTCGTCTTCGCTCCGTCCCCGGTGATCTCGCGCGCAAGCTCGATGAACTCATGCCCTTTCACCACGTCTTCAAGGTACATCATGATCACATCGGTATTGGGGTCATCTTTCAGATACTGCAGGATCTCGAGCTCCGTCACGTCCACCTTGTTGCCGAGACTGATGAATTTTGAAAATCCTATATTTTCGCCGCGCGCATAATCCAAGAGCGCCGTCCCCAGCGCGCCGCTCTGGGAAATAAACGCAATGTTCCCGGCATTAGGAATGGTCCCGGCAAAACTCGCATTCATCGAAAGTTTTGGATCGTTATTGAGAAGCCCGAGGCAATTCGGCCCCAGGATTGACATCCCGTACGCATCCGCGATCCGCTTGATCTCCTGTTCGAGCCTGATCCCTTCCCCCCCGATCTCGCGGAACCCCGCGGAGATCACGATCCCGGCCCTGGCGCCTTTTTTTCCGCATGCCTCAAGCTCCGCGGGCACCGCCGCGCCGGGGATAATAAAGATCGCATGGTCAATCGCTTCAGGAATATCCGCAACGGTCGGGTAGCACTTCACTCCGAGGATCTCGTCCGCCTTCGGATTGACGGGATAGATCTTCCCCTTATATCCGGTTCCGATGAGATTTTTAAGGATGGCGTAACCCACAGCCTCCACACGGCGCGAAGCACCAATCACCGCGATCGATTGCGGCTCAAAAAGGGCTTTTAGATCTTTTCGTTTCGGCGCTTCAACGGCACTGGGACTCATAGGATTTCCTTATGGTTAGATGAGTTTTCGGCTACATTACGGATTTATTAAGCGGCCGCGGGCTTCGGAGCTTCGGCCTGGAGCTTCCCCTGAGCCAAAGACTCGTAGCGTTTCCAACGAGCCGTAACTTTTGTCTGGGCGATCTCGAAGAGCTTCTTCGCCTCTTCGGGCCGGATTTTCGTAAGCATCTTGAACCGGTTCTCCTTCATCATGTAATCTGCGACCGGCATCGTCGGGGCCTTCGAATCAAGCACGAGCGGATTCTCGCCTTTTTCAGCGCGCCGGGGATCATGCCGATAAAGGATCCATTGGCCGGAAGCGACCGCGGCTTTCTGCTCCTGAAGCCCGTTGATCATATTGATGCCGTGCGCAATGCAATGGCTGTAGGCGATGATCAGTGACGGCCCGTCGTAGGACTCGGCTTCCTGGATCGCTTTGAGCGCTTGCTGGTCATTAGCGCCCATCGCGATCACCGCGACATAAACATTCCCGTACGTCATCGCAATAGCTCCAAGATCCTTTTTCACGCCGGTCTTTCCGCCCATCGCGAACTTCGCGATCGCACCGATCGGCGTCGATTTAGACATCTGGCCGCCGGTATTGGAATACACCTCGGTATCCAGCACGAAAACGTTCACGTTCCGGCCGGAGGCCAACACGTGATCAAGTCCGCCGAACCCGATATCGTACGCCCACCCGTCACCGCCAAAGATCCAAACGCTTTTCTTTACAAGAGTGTCCGCGAGGCTCAAGAGTTGCGAAGCATCAGCGTTCCCCTTCAGGGAAGCCAGCTTCTTCTTAAGTTCCGCGACACGCTCACGCTGGTCATAAATCTCGGTTTCATTCTGCTGCGAGGCCTTCAGGATCGACTGGACAAAGTCCGCACCCAACTGGCCTTGGAGCTTCACGAGAAGTTCCGAAGCGTATTCTTTCTGCTTGTCGATCGCCATACGGAAACCAAGACCGAATTCGGCATTGTCCTCAAACAGCGAGTTCGACCACGCCGGACCGCGACCGTTGGCATCCTTCGCCCACGGAGTGGTCGGCAGGTTCCCGCCATAGATAGATGAACAACCCGTGGCATTGGAGATCACCGCGCGATCGCCGTAAAGCTGGGACACAAGCTTCACATACGGCGTCTCACCGCAACCCGCGCAGGCGCCCGAAAATTCAAACAGCGGGCGCATCGCCTGTTGCTGGTTGATCATCGAGACCTTGAGTTTGCGCCGGTCATATTCCGGAATCGCAAGGAAATGGTCCCACTTCGGCTTTTCGATGCAACGGAGCGGCATCTGGGGCTTCATATTGATCGCTTTGACCTTCGGATCCGTCTTGCTCTTGGAGGGACACACCTCCACGCAGAGTCCGCAGCCCGTGCAATCCTCGGGAGCCGGCTGGATCGTAAACTTCTGCCCCTTAAAATCCGGCATCTTGGCGTCCGCGGATTTGAATCCCTCCGGTGCGCCTTCAAGCTGTTTCGGGTCATAGATCTTCATACGGATCACGGCATGCGGACACACAAAGCTGCATTTACCGCACTGGATACAGATCTCGGGTTCCCACACAGGGATTTCAAGCGCAATATTGCGTTTTTCATACTGCGTCGTCGCCGTCGGGAACGTCCCGTCCACCGGCATGACACTCACAGGAAGCTCATCCCCGCGACCTTCCGCGATCACCCCAAGCACGTTCTTCACGAAGGCCGGAGCCGAGGAAGTGACCGGCGCCAGACGATGAACCTTGCTGCCCGCGACCGCCGGAACCTTCACTTCATGGAGATGCGCGAGCGTCATATCCACGGCCTGGAGATTCTGGTTCACGACATCTTCACCCTTTTTCCCGTAGGTCTTGCGGATCGATTTCTTGATTTCCTCGATCGCCCGTTCGCGCGGCAACACGCCCGAGATCGCAAAAAAGCAGACCTGCATGATCGTGTTGATCCTCATACCCATACCGCTGTCGGCCGCAACCTTGTAGGCATCGATCACATGAAACTTGAGTTTCTTATCCAGGATCTGTTTCTGGACCTCGACCGGGATGTTGTTCCAAACTTCTTCCGCACTCCAGGGAGCGTTCAGGAGGAACGTTCCGCCCGGGATAATGTTCCTCAGCATGTCATACTTTTCGAGGAACACGGTTTGGTGGCACGCGATAAAATCCGCCTTGCTGATCAGGTAGGGAGACCGGATCGGCTCGGGACCGAAACGAAGATGCGACACCGTGATCGCACCGGACTTTTTGGAATCGTACACGAAATACCCTTGCGCGTAATTCTCCGTATTCTCCCCAATGATCTTGATGGAATTCTTGTTCGCGCCGACCGTGCCGTCCGCACCAAGCCCGTAAAAAAGCGCCCGTTTCACCTTGCCGGACTCGATCGAATATTCCGCGTCATACGCAAGACTGGTATGCGTCACGTCATCGTTGATCCCGATCGTAAAACCGTGTTTGCCTTTGCCGGACGCGAAGGCGTCAAAGATCCCCTTCACCATGGCCGGGGTGAATTCCTTGGAAGAAAGTCCGTAGCGGCCGCCGTAGATCTTCGGAGCCTTTTTGAATTTCGACCAGCCGTTCTGGGAAGCTTCCTGAAGCGCGCTCACGACATCCTGATAAAGCGGCTCACCGATGGAACCCGGTTCTTTGGTCCGGTCAAGAACGATCAGATTCTTGGTGGTTTCGGGAAGGAGGTTGACGAAACGTTTGATGTCGAAGGGGCGGTACAGTGATACCTTGAGGCATCCGACCTTCGCGCCGGTGGCGGTAAGGGCCTTGACGGTCTCTTCTGCAACCTCAACGCCGGACCCCATGACCACGACGACCTGTTCGGCATCTTTCGCCCCCGAGTATTCAAAAAGCTTGTACTGGCGCCCGCTGATCGCGGCAAATTGGTCCATCGCCTTTTGAACGATATCAGGACACGCGGTATAAAACCGGTTGACCGTTTCACGTCCCTGGAAATAAACGTCCGGATTCTGCGCCGTGCCGCGAAGCACGGGATTTTCCGGCGCAAGCCCACGGGCGCGATGCTCGAGCACCTTGGACATATCGATCATACTGCGGATCTGGTCATCGGAAAGAATACTGATCTTTTGGACTTCGTGGGAGGTCCGGAACCCGTCAAAAAAATGGAGGAACGGAATGCGGGACTCCAGCGTCGCAGCCTGTGCGATCAACGCGAAGTCGAGAGCTTCCTGAACGGAATTGGACGCAAGCAACGCGTAACCGGTCTGGCGAACGGACATCACGTCCGAATGATCCCCAAAGATCGAAAGAGCCTGGGCGGCCAACGAACGTGCGGAAACATGGATCACCATCGATGTAAGTTCGCCGGCGATCTTGTACATATTCGGGATCATCAGGAGAAGCCCCTGCGACGCCGTAAAGGTCGTCGTCAAGGCCCCGCGCTGAAGCGCTCCGTGAACCGCTCCCGCCGCGCCGCCTTCGCTTTGCATCTCCACGACCGACGGGATCGTCCCCCAGATATTCTTCTTCCCCTCGGAGGCCCACTGATCGGCCCACTCGCCCATCGTCGAGGACGGCGTGATCGGGTAGATCGCGATGCACTCGTTCACGCGGAACGCGACATACGCGACGGCTTCCCCCGCGTCCATGGTGACGAATTTCTTTCCGGTTGATTTTGCGCTAGATTTTTCCAGGGTTTGCTCGGCCATGTTGATAAATCCTTTCGATGATCAATGCGGTTTTAAAATACAAAAAAAATCGTCCTGCCATGCCCTTCCAAATCAGACGGATGGCATCGTCCATACTTGCTTCGTGTCCACCGGATCTTCCATGATAATGAGGACTGGAATAGGGGGAACTCTGAATGGCTGTAAAGTCGTTTGAAGCCTGTAGAAAGGCTACTTCATACCCCTCGACTTGTGACGGCGCATTCTATGCGGAATAAGACGAATTTTCAAGCGATTTCATCGCCTGGAAAGAGGAGAGCGGATGACGGATGACGGCAAAAAAAGCCGACGAAAAACAATTAGCCTAAGATTTTTCGGCATCCGGCATCCGTCCTCCAACATCCGGATCTTTTGTTAAGAACGCATATTGAAATAGTTTCCGACTTTGATTAGTATGCCCCCATGCCCCACGACACGATCCGGCTTCTCCAATTCATGATCTGCAAGGAATTTGAACCCGGCGAGCAGGACGCCTATGTCGCAAAAGACGTCCGGAGCAACCTTTATGTTCCCGCTTTTCCGTACCGTTTCGACCAGCTTTACGCCGTGACCTGCTGGCGCAAAGACAAGATGTTCCATAAAGAAGTCGTCGAGTACGCATTAGAAGACGGCACGGTCATCAAAACACCGCCCATGGACATCGAACCGGTCACCTCAAGCGTCCTCTTTCGCTGGCATAAGCACGCCTTCCCCGCCGATCTTGAGATCAAGGAAGATTCCCTCCTCCACGTCCGCGTGTTCCTGGACTGGAAGGTCCACTGGGAAACTTATCTGATGGTCGAAAAGCGGCCCGGCATTTCATAATACAAGGGTTCACCTGATTCACACCGGATGAGGAAACCGGTATTACGCGGCCGTCCGAACCGATTGTTCGGCCACCATACGAAGATAAGTCTGGACCGCAACGCTGGAAACCACAAAGTTCCGGCCCTTCGCCTGGATCAGCGCCTTCTGCTCAAAGAGGTTCAAGCGACGCAAGAGCTCATCGCAGATGTCGCTCGGGGTCATTGCCAAAGCACCGGATTTCGTGCCCGCCCGGATATCCGCCAGGTGGATCGCGGCCACCACCATCAACCGGTTCATGTAATCCCGTACAAAAAGATCACCGACTGAGGCCACATTCCCCACCACAGGATCAAACACCGGCGCCAACGTAACGACCGTCGCTTCCGTTCCGGTAACATACGGCACGTTGGACTGATTCCGCGAAATGAAGTTCCGGTTCAGCGGTGCCTGACGGACCGTGACCCCTCTGGCCTGGAGCGCGGCCCGGACCTTGCCGTTCAACGCACCGCTAACTGCCAGCTCATTGACACGGCTGGTTCTTTCGCTCGGGATCTTAAGGAATTGTTCCGCGAAACCCGCCAAGGACGGATCGAATGCCACAGTAAGATTCCCCTCGCCCTGCCCCAGCGTCGCATCCAGAGCTTGCATCCGTTCCGGAACGATCGTTGCGATCATCGCATCCGTCGTCTCCGCCGCCATCGCTGCCGGCATGAGGACAAGGTTCCTGACGCGGATCACAAACGGCATCACATCGCCGTAGGCCCCGAGATCGCGTTCCGCCGCGCGGCTGAACCCATCGCCCTGAATATAGGCGGCAGGGTCCGATTGGCTCATGACTTCCACCGAGAACTTTCCGCTCTTCGCGCTGATCTCTCCGCCGATCTTCCTGAGCTCCGCCCGGCCTTTCTTTTCCAACCCCTCCCGCACCGCCTCTGCCCCTTGATCTGCTGCGATCTTTGCGATCCGATCCGCATCCACGCTCACCAACTCGTCGATCATTCGGGATCCTGACCGCTCCCTCACTTCGGTGTGAACATTTTCCATATCGAATATTTCGTAGTGCCGGCTACGTTTGTCAAATATCAGGATTTGGCGTATTCCCCCTACAGGGATCGCCTCCTCCGTCGTAATTTCTCCGCTGGAAAATTCGTCTTTGATTTGGACTTTCGCTTTTTCGACCACAACAATCGCACAAACAAAGTCTTCGGAGAGAAGTTTTTTCTTAAAACCACCGCCCGCCGGCATAATGCTGTAATCAATCGCATCTTGTGGTTTTGCTGTCAAGCTGATCGAAAGCCCTGTTGTCTCATCGGGAGACATACCCTTGTTAACAGTTTCGGCCAAAGACGAATAGCGCAGCCGCATGCCTCGGTAAATATATTGAGCCCCCCGGTTGATCCTCGACGCTTCTTTTCTCCTGAAATCAAGCGGATCCAACGCATCCAGCTCGGGTATCGCACTTAAATCCAATTCGTCTTTAAAAACAACCGCTCCTTGTTCCGCCCGCGCCTCGGCTCGGACTTCCTTCCGCATTTCCGCGCGATGCGCTGCAGGAGCAAGAGAGCTCGCAACTTCCTTGAACCGTATCTCCAAAATATCCTGGCCCGATTTTTTTATGGAAACAGACGCGCCCGGCGTCTCGATGCGGGACCCGTTCTTGCGGACAAAAACAACCGTATCCCCGTCTTGTCGAACGTCATAGGCTTCACGCAGGACAAGTTCGAGCGCCCAGAGTGCGTTTTTGTAGGCAGGGCTCTTTCGGACCGCGGAAGGCTCGGGCTCAATGGAAATTACGCCCGTCACTCCCAGCAACTTCGCAGCCTTCAAGGAAAGCGCCAGCAGCTTGACCACCGTCGGATTCACAGAATCTTGCCGGGGAACATCAAAAATCACATCGGGATGCGACTGTCCGTTCGAAAAATATCGCAGGAACGCCGCCCGATCAATGCCGGCCGGGATCCATGCCAGATCCGGAAGGACCGCGATAAGAAATTTAACGTTGGTCCGCGGGAAGGTCGTCAGGATAAGGGACGCGGCATCTTGGGCCACGGCATCCCCGTCCTCAACGGCTTTCAGGGTCTTGCGGAACGGCTCGGAATAATACCCGGGAGTTCTTTGATCAAACTTCTGGTCCCAGGACGCCAGCACCCTTTCAAGCCGGTCAAAAACTCCGGATGCGCTCCTCGCGTCCAGCGCTTGCCCGGTCGCATCAAAGGTCTTATTGTCCTCGGCAAGCCGTACAACTTCATCGAGAACGGTGTGCTGGAACTCGTTTTTGCGCAACTGGAGCTGTCCGCGATCTTCAGCGAACCCTGCCTGATCTGTAATACTGATGACGTAAATCAGATTCAGCAGGTTGCGGAATCTCTCGATATCGATCTGCTGCCCGTCTGCGGAAAGGAATGCGCGGATTTCCGGGGCATTCAGAAAATCTTTCATGGAAACATCTGACAGTTCGCCGAACGCCAGCTCCGAAAAAAACGTATGATAGCGAATGGCCATCCGGATCATCTCGGTATCTGCGGGGCTGATCAGTCCGTCCGCCACAAGGCCATCAAGCAGGCCGAGTTCCCGGATCATATCAGAACCCACTCTGTCGTGGATCCTCATATTCCGGAATTTACCGATATCATGCAGGAGGTCCGCCCAATACAGCATCCGGTAAGCCTTATCCGGATCACCGGGCGCAAGCGAAAGGACGCGCGCCTGAAGATCCCGTACAAGCGATTCGCCTTGGTTTGTGCCCAAAAGACCGGAAAGATAATACCACTGTTCAAGCCGCCTCAGTCCGTCGGTAGCCGCCGGCTTTGCCATCGAGCGAACCTGTAACGCTGCCGCAAGAACGTTCGTGCAATGACCAGCAACTCCATCCAGTTCAGTTTCCGCCGCCGCATCGATCGTGGAGCGGTCAAGCGCCAGGATCGTCCTCAAAAACACCCGGTAATCCTGATAGATCCGGTCATCCAACCGCCGGCGGATCTCAGCGGCCCTAAGTCCGCGGATCTGCGCCAGTTCCCGGAAAAACCCCATCGTTTCCGGCCCCGTCAACCTTTCAAACGTCGGTCTGATCGTACTTCCCGACTCCCCCCGCGCTTCGGAGCGGCTTTCGGCGCGCGGGGCGGAATTCTTTTCATACGCTTGCGCAAACGCATTAAAATCGCCGCCAAACAGGATCGTCCCGAAACATTTCGTACAATCTCCCGCATTGTGCAATGTAAAATCACCTTCCGTGCCGGTCAAAAATGCCCGCGGCTCAAAGAACCCGAATTTCGTGTATTTAGGAACTCCTTCGTCCGTCAGTGTTTCCTTTAGGCTGACCTCCCCCGAATAAATTTGCACAAACACATCATGCATCAATAACTGCCACGGGGTTCCATCCGCGTTCCTGCGGAATCCCATCCTCTTGCCGATCGTCGTGATCGCTTTGACCCGGACCCCTAGATTTTTTTCCACTTTACCGGAGATCACTTTCAACATGTTGGGATCATCTTCCCCCGCGATCGAAGCCGACGGAAGGCTCCACACGCCCCCGTTATCCGCCAGCTTGGGATTCCTGAATGCAAACAGCGCTTCTCCTTTCTCGTTCAGAAGGATCATGGACACGGCATACGCCGTTTTTAACTTTTTCCGTGTAGGATCCGTATTCGCATCATAGACGATCGTCGAAGGATCCACATGCCAATCGGCCGGAATCTCCATGTGGACCTCCGCCGCAGGCGTTTGCGTGTTTAGAACTGAGGGAAAAACCTGCGCCCCTCTCCCAAAAAACTGGTCCCTGGATTCAATCATTTTCGCAAACTGCTCAATAGACTCGTCGGGATACCCCAACAGCCGCCCCAGCATTCGGTGATACTCAACAGATCCTATGGCAACAGGTCTACCGTCCGGACCGGTGGCTTTTTCCTCAAGCAGTAAAACGATCTGCCGCGCAACTTCAGGCGTTCCAGCAACAATCAACGACCACGCATTGCGCAACGGCTCTTGATTGTTCCCTTTATCTTTCCATTGCATCGTAAGGGTCTCCACCGACAAACCTCTTTCTTTTGCAATTTGGATCAAAGCCTTTCCTTCTTCATGTCTTACCACATCTTCGCCAGACACCAGCGCAGCGGGTTTTGAACCGGCAACAACAGCCGCCACATCGTCAACCCCTCTTGACATAACAAGCTCGCTCGGCATGATTTGCTCCTGAGTTGCCGCCCACCCGCGCCATTTTTCGATCCGCTGCTCGGCAGCTTTCCGCGCAACAGGATCGATCAAGACAGGAGCCATATCCGCCCGCACCGCCGCCGGGAAATTTAAAGTGCCGGGTTTGATGTTCGAAATTGAAGACAGTTCCGGAGATCCGGCATTCACCTTTAAACTTTGGACTTCGGACGTTGAACTTGGCTCTTCCCGCTTCTCATCGCGGCGGGCGGGTTGGGACACGCCTTGGGCGACTTCTGCGGCGTATGCCTCGCTTTCGGCTTTGTAATATTCGCTCGCGGGATCGTTATACGGCGGAACGGGCGCCTTAAAGAACTGCGCGAAAAGCTGATAAATCGACCACTGATCCGCGAATTTATGCGAGAACAGCGTGACCGTCGTCCGGATCCGGGAGGAATAGGTTTTGTCGTTACCGAACGCTTTGCCGAGTGCGTCCCCGCGCCGTCTGAACAATTCTTTTTCATCCGGGCTGAGGATGTCCTCCAGCGTCTTCACTTCCCGGTGAGGAAGAACCAACGCCGAAAAACCTTCCGGCAGATCCTTTTTCACGGTCTCCCGGATACTCTTCATGGCAGCGGAAGTCATAAACGGTATCGCGATGATCGCCTTCGCAGTCGGATAATGCCTCGCGATCTCCCGCAGTGTCGCGACGACCTGCTGAGCACTGTAACAGGCGTCATCAACGATCACAAACGTCCGGACCCCGGAAGACTCACGCTCCCGCATCAGATTTTCATAATAAGGTTTGAAAGGTTCCACATAAGCCGTAAAAACCGGCGCTTTCAGACCCTCCCGGATATTCGACCAGACCCAGCGACGCGATGTGTGGGGCCGTCCGAAAAGCACCGCGTACGGACCGGCCGCCTCCAGGGCAGAGGCAAGCGCTTCTTTCGTTTTCATCAACTCCGTAAAAAATTTCGCTTCGGTAATAATCTCCCCCTCCGCAACAACTTTCCGGCCCAGCGCGAGGATGGCCCGTCGATCCGGATCTTTGGCCTTTTTCAACTGCGCGTCCCATGTCGCGAAAAACTCTTCCTCGTCTCTGATCCGCTCCGGCACTTCTGGCGTACGTTTCTCGGCACGTTCGGCGGAGCTTTCCTTCGCCGCCGATTTTACCGATGACGGTTTCGCGTCCGCCAATTTGACCAGCGGAAGGGACAACTTCGCCGTACCGTTATTAAAACGACCCATCGGAAGGGGTAATGCCGATT
>Ga0116170_10000024_pt1 | contig 130032 bp, 105 predicted proteins | sample AD_JPNHW1_MetaG_FD_89797 | JGI IMG/M metagenome (GOLD analysis project Ga0116170, IMG submission 89797) | Active sludge microbial communities of municipal wastewater-treating anaerobic digesters from Japan - AD_JPNHW1_MetaG | ecosystem: Engineered > Bioreactor > Anaerobic > Digestate | place... | reverse complement strand
TGTGGTGCTGTCATAGCCGATAAAAGAATGATCTTTATCTGGCTAAAATCTTTATTTTTTTTCAAAGATGCAGTAATTTCTATCCCTGTCTTTCCTGGCATTAGGTAGTCAAGAAGGATAAGGTCGGGCAGGGGCGAAGTGCTCAGTAACTTCATTAATTCCTCTTCACCGGAAGCTTCACCGCATACTTTGTAGTGGGGGAAAGCGGCTGTAAAATTCAACAGCAGCCCATCCCTGAAAATTTTATGATCGTCAACTATAAAAATATTTATATTCATTGTCCTTGTAGTTAATTTTTATACAATGGCATCGTAAAACTGATGCAGGTTCCTTTCTCCAGTCGTTCTATACGAAGCTTACCACCCTGAAGTTTCACAAAAAAGCGGATCAATGAAAGTCCGAGCCTGTTGTTATTGCCCGTTGCATTCATGCCGGTATCATGCATAAGCCTGTCAGCAACCTCCTGGTCTATTCCGGGGCCATTATCTGAAATGCTGATCCTCAAATTTGTTCCTTCTACGCTTGCTCCGGCAGAAATTTCGAGCCCGTGGCCTCCGTGCTTGAGCGCATTGTCAATTAGGTTCCTGATGATCAGATCCATCATGTTATGGTCTGCAAGTATATCTTCACGTTCAACGATCCCGGTTTTGACTATGGAGCCTGTCTCATGTGCTTCAGGTAAATAAATATTGATGGCGTTGCTGAATACTTCGGCAATATTGACCTTCTGCAGGTTGCATTTCAGACCACCCCTCTGAATGCTGGCCCAGGAAAGCAGGTTGTCAAGCAATAACCTGCGGCGGCTGTTTTGCATACTGATTTCTTTCAGTGTTGCAGTCAACTCTTCATGGCCTGTTTGTTCAGCTTTCTGAATGGCAGGCTTCAGCAAAAGGTCGGTGGCAAACAGTGGGCCTCTCAGGTCATGTGCGATGATAGACACAAACAGGTTGCGGGTTTGATCCAGCTGACGAAGATATTCATTGGCTTTTTTATTGCTTCTGTTTGACCTGAAAAGCAGCATCCCTATCACGCTTAAAAGTACTGCCAGGATTAGTATGCCCCAGAGAAAAAATTTGTTTTTTCGCAACTCAATATAATAAGCATCTCGTTCATGGTCGATATGGGCCTGATGTGTTATTTGCCTTCCCAGCTTGTTGATCCAGAAATATTCCCGGCTTTTCATAAAATCGCTCAGTTCTGCGGTAAATAACGAATCGCGCAAGCTGACAAATTTATGCAGGTAATCGGCAGCAGCTTCCTTATCTCCTGATTGCATAAAAGCATTAGATAACAGATACAGGGCGTCAGCCTCCCCGTTTTTATCACCTTTCATTTTGGCTTCTTCAAGGGCCTTCGTCAATTCCTGAATACAAGATGCAAATTGTTTTAAGGAATAATACGCCCGGGCAACTTTAATACGTCCTGAAATATCACGACATGTGTCTCCGTGCATGCGCTCCAGGTTGAACGCCTCTGAGAAATCAGTGAGAGCCAGCCTTGGATCCTGCATGGCTGAAAAAACTTCACCACGGTCATAAAGTGTCAATACCAGCGATGAAGAATCTGTCAGCAGGGAACATTCATTTTTTGCCCGGTCAAATTCTTTCAATGCTGAACCGTAATTTTTCAGGTAATAATAAGTACACCCTTTGAACAACGAAAGCTTAAGAAGATAAGGGTGGTCACCTGCTAAAATAAAATAAAGCCCGGCTTGTTCAAACAGGCGCATAGCTTCCCGGAAACTATCCTGATCATAGAATGCCAGAGCGTTCCAAAATCTAACCATACCCGCCTCTCTGAACATCCTCATTCCTTTATAGGTTTCGAAAGCCTCCCTGTACCAGTCAACAGTTCCGCCATGGCGTTGTTTTCGTGCCTGATAAAGCAAACGGAGCGTATCGCGGCAAACAGCATCCGGATAAGTGTGAACCGCTATCTTTGGCAAACCTTCTGTTTGCCGGAAACATTTTTTTAATATGGTGGTAAATTCCCTGATACCTTTGGTGTAACCAATTTTTTTGCTCAATTGAAACCCATAAGTACATACATAAGGCTCTTTTTCTGAATCCCAGGCACCTTCTTTTTCTGAACATAATATAGCATATTCATAGTATTTCCAAACAGTTGACGTATCATCTTTCAGCTTATCCTGATGTGCGAACAGCTCATCATAAAGTTGATCTGCCCTTGATTTTGATTGGCTGCAGGAATAATTGGAGATGCCAAACAACACGATGAAGCAGGTAATTGAAAATATTAATGCACGCATACGTTCAAACATAAGGCAAATATAATTATTTTTGAACCAGAATGTAATTTCAGTATATATTTTAACATTTAAATTTATACAAATATTTATTAAAGGTTTAACTTTATGCATGTTGCGAAGAGCCGAAAAAAAGTTTATCTCATACTGATCGCGTCTATAGTTTTATTATCAATCTCAGTATCGTTGTACTTTGTCTTTTTTGGACCCGGTGATTCCACAAAGATTGAAATTAATAGTCCTGATGGTGATATTGCTAAGAACGACGGCACGTATAAATATCCATGCCCGATGGAATCAGACCCGGGTTGGGGCGAAGCTGTTTTTCCCTGGCATATGGTGGACGGCATCAGGGTACGTGGTAGTTATTGGGCTTATGGGTTGGCATTTACCGGTGGACGTGAGTGCTATGCGGATTCATGCGGTTGGAGGCAAGCCACTATTGATTTTGGAGAACCCAGGCAATTCAACCGGGTGGTTATTTGGCATGCCGGTGATAATGCTGATATCCCGTTATATTACCTTCGAAGTTGGAATGAGAAACGTAAGGATTGGGATACGCTACTTTGCAAAACAGATATGAGGTTAAGGACTGCCGGATATACTGCCATCCACTGTTTGAGCGCCCCTGTTGAAGATACTTTTACAACAGTGGTTTCGCGCAAGATCCAGTATTTATTTAATAATTGCAACGCCAGCCACGGTTGGATCAATGAGTTTGAGGTTTACAATGATGCAAAAGGCGACAGGCCCGAATGCCTGGAAGTACCAAATGGCCTCATGAAAAAATAAAAACAAGTAAAAGTTTAATTATCCTTCCTGTATCATCTTATAATGGCAGCGCAGCACATCATGGTTTTTTACATCACGCAGGTGGGTCCCGTTTCCGCGGCACCATTTGAATTCCTTGCAGTCGGCACATAAACCTTCCTTGGCCCAACTGCGGTTGCGCATGGGCTGAAATTTATGGTTCCACACATCGATGAAATCGTCTTTGTAAATGTTGCCTTGTGTAAAAGTTTCGCGGTTGATGTTCGGACAGGCGCAGATAGAACCGTCGGCAAGCACCGAAGCTATGTTGACCCCCGCACGGCAGAAGAAAAAGCTGTCGCGGACCTCTGCTTCATAATCACCCAGAAAACCTTCGCAGCCAAAGCTGGTTTGTATGATGCCTTCTTCACGGTTAGCTTTTATAAAATCCAGCATAAAGCGAAATTGTTCATTGCTGAGGTTGAGCAGGGGATTCTCTTTTGCCCGCCCGATGGGGCAAATGCTGAATAACCGCCAACGCTTCACGCCCATACCGATCAGGAACTTTTTCAAGGCTGGCAGTTCCTCAATGTTTTTCTGGTTCACACACGTTACCACATCATAAACAATCTTATCTCCGGCTTGTACGGCCAGTTTTATCGCATTCACGGCTTTTTCGAAACTGTGTTTATTGCCGCGCATCCAGTTGTGGCTTTCTTCAAAACCATCCAGGCTGACCGTCATGGAGCGAAGCCCGCTTTGCAGGAGCCGTTCAAACCGTTCTGGTGTCATCGCATAACCATTGGTTACAAATCCCCAGGGATAGCCCTGTTTGTATAGTTCCATGCCGCATTCCTCGAGGTCTTTGCGCATGAGCGGCTCCCCGCCGGTAATGACGATCATCACTTTGTGCGGGTCATAAACTTCTCTGACACGGGCAGTAACCTTTAGAAAATCCTGGTACGGCATGTCTTTAACACCCGCTTCGCTGCGACAGTCGCTGCCGCAATGGATGCAGCTGATGTTGCACCTCAGGGTGCATTCCCAGAAAAAGTAGGAAAGCTCATGCAGTTGCGACTGCACCTTGACGTACTTGCTGAACACATTCAGCGCAACGCGTTTTCGAAATCCGGGACGGTGATTTTTCAAGTTAGTTGTTTTTTTCCATTTGTTTGTAACCGGCAGGAGGTCCGCCGTATTTAACAACAGGACGGGTCCGGCATGAAGTATAACCCAGTAAAATTATTCCTGAAATAAGGAGAATAATTGTTGCCGGGTTTAAAAATCGTATGCGGAAATGGCTATGATGCAGCTTTTCTATCATAAGGTCAGTCGTTATAGGAATTATGCGGTACCCCGTATTCAGCAATAGGGTGAGGGTTCATCGGAATGCCATATTTTGTCATCGGTGTGGTGGGCTGATATGGGTTTTTTGGTTTTTTGGCTTTTTTGGCCTTGGCGATTGAATCTGCTTTGGCAATGGAATCCAGCCGTGCCTGTTCGAGTTGCGCTTTGGTGATGGAATCCGCTGTTGCAATGGAATCCTGCAGCGCCTGAACCTTTGCCAGGGAATCGTTGATCCGGGCCGCCTTTTCTTCTTCGGAAGGGCCATTGTTACAGCGTGAGAAGAACAACAAACTCATGGTTCCGAAAACTACAAGCGTGTAATAGTAGAACTTTGATTTGATTTTTAAAATTTTCCGGTTGGTCCTCATGGCTATGGTTTGCGCACTAAATTAATATTCGTAATATGTTCCAGGTTGTTGATATCTGCATTGGTGACTTCAAATGTAATACTTTTTTGATAAAAACTGCCGTTTTGTGTTCCATCGGTATCCGTGAATATCAGGGCGCCTTGCTGAGTTTCGTGTGCAGGTTTATTGATGCTGTATGTGCCTTGTGCGCTGGTATTTGAAGTTAGCGTGTCGTCCGGTGTTAAAGAAAGTTTGATGTTGATATTTTTGATCGGTTTCAATGAATCTTCAGACAAAACGGTACCGTGAAAATTGAGATTGTAATCCGCAATTACCCCGTATTCGGCAACAGGGGCGCCGTATTTGGTGCAGGACAGGAGCATGCTGAAACCGGCAAGCCCCATAAACTTTAATAAATATTTCAGGTAAACAGCACGCGTTCTTAGCAAAAATACTTTTATTGTTTTCAGCATAACCAGCGGCTAATCTTTGGGCGTTAGCTTTACGTTTTCCTTACGTTCCGAATTGTTGATATCCCTGAAGTTCAGCACGACGTCAACGGCTTTTGTCTCATAAGCTCCATTTTGTGCGCTGTCGATATCAGTAAAAATGAGTTTGACATTTTGATTTTCATAAGTGTCGTAACGGTAAGCATAATAGGCGCCTGACAGGTTGGTGGCTATGAACGTGGTGTCATAAGGCCCGCTTGTAATTTTGACCTGTATGCCGGGGATCGGATGTTGATCAATTTCGTCGGTTACCACACCTCTGAATTCAAAATCCGAAGAAATAACTCCATACATGGCCATGGGATCGTTTTGCTTCACGCAGGAAACCAGAAAGCCAAACCCGGCAATGCTTAAAATCCGCAGGCAATTTTTGATGAAGGAAGCACGGATTTTCAGGATCAGAAATTTGCTATTTTTCATGATGCGAATGGTTAAAGTTCATAAAAATGATGCGGGTATTATGGGGAAAATTAATTGAGAGGATCCGCATAATTTATATTTTAGGGGCGAAAACCATACAAAAATTATACCTAAAATTCATTCGCAGGGTTGATCTTTTTTTAATTTTAATCCGAAATAATAAGTCGTTTTGTTTTCATAGTACTGGTCCCAGTTTTCATAGGCCGTTTTAGCAAAATCTTTTTCATTCAGGGTTATCAGCTGGCGTGAAGACTGAAAATCACCTTTGTTTGCCTGGCCGTCGGTATCTTGGGCAATGAGAAAATAATCCTGATCAGATCGAAAATACATATTGTCGATGCTGAAATTGCCTTTTTCATCCGTGTAAACTTCCAGGTCTTCCTTCTCACTTTTAGCGTTTGTCGCTCTAAGGGTAATTTTGATTTTTGGAATGGCATTGTTGCATTTTTCAGACATGACATTTCCTTTTATCAGGTAATGATTTTCAACAACGCCATACTGAGCGGCAACGGTTCCGGAAAAACCAAAAATGATGGCGATCACCGAAAACAGCCATTTATTGAATTTGAGTTTCATAGTTTATCTTTTCAGTTTTAAACACCAAATTTACTGATTTTATTATTGATTCCCAAACCGAATAACGAAAAATCATATTTTACCGGATCGTTGGGATCGAATTTTTTTAGCTTGCCGGTTAGTTCTTCAACAGCTTTCCAGTTATTCTGCTTTAACCCGAGCAGTCCGAGTTCACGGGAAGTATTGCCTGTATGAACATCAAGCGGGCAATACAGTTTTGAGGCGGGAATTCCTTTCCAAAGGCCAAAGTCAACGCCCCGGCCGTCATTACGGACCATCCACCTCAGAAAAAGATTGATGCGCTTGCAGGCTGAGTTTTTTAACGGGCTGGAAATATGCTTTTCACTTCGGGGGAAATGAGTTATTTCGTAAAATGCTTTTCTGAAGGTTGTAATAGCGGGGCCGATGTCGTTATGTTGTTTGTATGCGGCAGTAAAAACCTGTTCCAGGCCCTGATGTTTAAGGTAAATATTTCTCAGCGACCTGATAAAGAATCTGCAATCCTCTCCATCGAAGGTGCGGTGGACAAATTTTCCAAACTGATCCAGGTCATTTCTAGTGGCTGCCGTAATAAAATTATAGGGCTCGTTATCCATCATCAGCATCAGTTTTGTGGCGCTGCGGATGATCTGCGGCCGTTGCCCCCAGGCAAACATGGCCGCAAAGAACCCTGCTATTTCTATGTCTTCTTTTTTAGAAAAAAGGTGTGGGACACTTATGGGATCGTTGTCAATAAAAGCCGGTGTATTGTATTCTTCAAGTTTTTCGTCGAGTAGCTCTTTGAGTTCGTTATCAGTCATATCATTTTTATTGTGATTCATATTTTTGTTTTTTGAGTCTTTTATTCCCTGACAGACATTAGCCGGAGAGGTTTGTTAGAAAGTTAATATATATCGGCTGCAGAGAAAAAACCATAATTTATTTTGAGTCTTTTTCGCCGAAAACGATTGCGGTATAAATGTAAATGTCGGCATCTTTCCATCCGGTCCACCCGATGCCTGCTTTATCCTGGGCACAATGCCCCAGAAATTCCTCTTTCGTCCAGCCTGTTTCAGTTGCGACCTGAGGCAGAAAAGTACCGCCTCTTCCGTCTTTCATAATATAAATCCCATGTTTGCCCAGTTCAATTTCATCAGTTGATTTAATAAGTTTAAGCGGAGAAAGAACTGATATTTCAATATCAATGGATGCCAGCTCATCGGCAGTTACTTTGTCGAAACGGTAATCTTCCGTTGATGATGATTTTGTCATATCCTGAATGATAAGATACAGCGGTTTCTTTGCCGTGAATTGTCCGATACAGCCCCGCAGTTGGCCATTTTTATGTAGTGTTACAAAAGCGCCGCAATTTTGTTTTATGGTACTTGAAAATCCTGACGTTTCAATTTCCGGGGTTTTACCATATTTGATGTATTCGGTCAGCGTGTTGCGGGCAACTTCAAGCAGGTTTTTTTTATCTGCTGCTGTCAGTGAAAATTCGCTTGCATTTTCAATTTTTCCGCTGACAGCCATGGCGTGGTAGCCAACCACCCGTGTTGTGTCGCCGTAAACTGCCACATCACCGGAATTTTTATAAAGCAGGTCGGTGATTTTCACATTTTTATGATTTTCGGTAAGATACAACAGTGTTAGCACCGACGACCAACCGCACAGGCTGGTGGCTAAATCCGGAATGTTTAATTTTTCATTGGATTTTAATGTTTCCAGCAGTGTTTTTGAAGAGTTGCTTTCAATAGCTTCAGCGGTACGTTTATCTACTGTTGCAGCGCTCTTATAATCCGGATAATGCGAAAAGTCCGTGCTGATGACAAACAGGTTGTCGCTGTTGAAATATGGGGCCAGGGCTTTGGCAATTTTTTCACAAACCGCTGTATTATCAGTTCCGATAATAATGGGAACGATACGGAAGGGCCTTTTCATTTTGTACTGAAGAAACGGTAGCTGAACCTCAAGGCTGTGTTCAAACCAGTGTGCGTCTTTATAGTTTTTTATTATCGGATTTTCCTGGATCAGTTTATTGGCGAGCGCGGTATCCACCTGCACTGTACCCAGGGGTGTGATAAAATCTCCTTCGCTGTATACCGAGGCCGCATCGAAATAGGAACTGTGGCTGGATCCGATGACAAAGATGTCGGTATAATCTTTATTTTCATCGATCTGGTTGAATGCTGTTGCAGCAATTACTCCGGAAAACACATAGCCGGCATGGGGCGAAATAATAGCAAGTACATCCTGTTGTTGTTTTGGTAATGCATTGCTAAAAAGTGTTTTCAGGTCTTTTGTGAGCGTAACCGAGTCACCTGCATAAAACTTTCCGGCTACAGCCGGCTTACGGTCGTTTTTGGGTAACCCATTATTTTGTGAATTACAACTATTTGCCATAACGATAAAACTTATGAAGGTTATTACTAATAAACGGTTCATGACCAAATGCTTTAATACAAAGTTACGAAATTTTCAGTGTTAATATGTAATATATCTGTGGCAATGATTCAATAAAAAAAATCCTTATTTTTGGAAATTCAAATTAAATTATGGAGCCACATACCGAAGTAAGCAGCAACACGATCATTCAACTTGAAAAAGTTTCTGTGTTTCAGAATAATGTTCTCATCCTCGCTAATGTCAACATGGCGATAGAACGCGGCGAGTTTGTTTACCTTATTGGGCCGACAGGAAGCGGCAAAAGCAGCCTGCTGAAGCTGATTTATGCTGATCTGCCCGCCAGGGACGGCATCGCAAAAGTTGCCTCTTTTGATTTGCGTACCATTAAAACCAGGCAAATACCTTTTTTAAGAAGGAAGCTCGGCATTGTGTTTCAGGATTTTCAGCTGCTGACAGACAGAACGGTGAATGAGAACCTTCTTTTTGTACTACGCGCTACCGGATGGCATGATAAAAAAGATATGCAGGACCGTATCACGGAAGTTTTGGATAAAGTTGCCCTGACAGGTAAGGGCCCCAAAATGCCCAACCAGTTGTCTGGCGGTGAACAACAACGAGTTGGAATAGCGCGGGCATTGCTCAACCACCCGGAAATAATCCTGGCCGATGAACCCACCGGCAACCTTGATCCGGCTACTTCGGAAGACATACTGGAATTGCTGATGAATATTAGCAAAACAGGAACAGCGGTATTAATGGCCACCCACGATTATTCGTTGTTCAGAAGGTTCCCGTCGCGCACACTGCGTATCGAAGACGGGCGTTTGCTTGAGAAGCAGGCTGATTAATGAAAAAGGAGGTGTATAAGCGCTACCGCATTATGGTCGTTGGAAAAGCCATTATGCAGCAATATCTCTTCGCGCCTGGCATTTTCTGCGAGGACATAATCTTTTGCAAAGAGGCTTTTTAACTCAGATTTAAATTCCGAAGCGGTTTCACGACAAATGCACAGGCTTTCGAGGCCGGTTTTTTCTATCATTGGTGTGTTGACAAGGCAATACCTGCCGCGGAAAAGAGCTGCCAGTAATTTTAGTTTGATCCCGGTCGATTGAAAAGTCGGCAGTATGTTCACATGTGCCTCACTGACCAGCTTATAAATGTCTTCACTGTCGAGGCCGGTTTTAAGCGTGATATTCTTTTTGCCTGCAACAGCCGATTTTAATTCACGCGTGGGTTTGTTCCCGGCAATGATAAGCTTTATTTTCAGGTCGTTGAAAACTTCCCTGACAAGAAATAAGGCCGCTTCGTTATTTTCACCGACCTCCAGGCTCCCATGATAAAGGGCAAATGCGCCTTTTCCGGGTTTGGATGTGATACTTTCGTTAGGGTGAAAAGCCGAAACAGTTTTTACATTTTTGAATTTTTTTGAAAAATAGCCTGCATCATTCTTTGAAATAGCAGCAATGCCGTCGGCATGTTCCAGGATTTTTTCAAAGCGGGCAAGTTTGCTTGCTTCGTTTTGGTAATAATAGCGTTTGAACATGTTTTTTTCTACGCGGGCAAGGTTTTCGTAATAAACATGCTCGATGTTGTGTGTCCTGACAATTTTTTTTCTGTTCTTCAGTTTCTTGTTATTCAAAAAATTACAGGAATGCAGGCCTTCAAAAAGTATGGGGTAATTATCGTGAAGCAGGTTCTTTAAAAGCTCTTCCGAATACCGTGTGGCAACGATATAGGGCAGGCTGCTTAATAGCTTGGTTTTTGAATTGTCGCGTTTGTAGTAACGAACTTCCGTGCAAAGTTCATTTAGCAGGGCCGATGGCTTACGATCGTATTCGAAACAATGCAGATGGATCTTTACCCCTGCTTTTTTGAGGCTCTTCAGCTTGTAAAAAATGTCAATAGCGCCGCCATAATTCACGGGGACAGGAATGTCGAAAGCGATGATATGGACGTGTTTGTCAGGCATATTTCTGTAATACGGAAATAAGTTTTTTTTGTTCTTCCCCCCAGTTAAGTTTTTCGGCTGCAAGTTTAAGGTTTTTTTTCCAGATTTCGCGCGATTCTCTGTCTGACAGCATGAACCGGATCTTTTCGGCAATATGCTCCGGCGTATGATTTTCAATGCAGCAGCCAATCCCGAATTCGTCGATAATAGTTTTTACTTCAACCAATGGTGACGCAAGGACCGGTATTTGGGCGTGGATATAGTCGAAAAGCTTGTTCGGCAGGCTAAAGCGATAGTTGATGTTGGTGTCTTTATCAAGTGTAAGCCCTAAATCTGAGTTTGCCGTGTAATGTAACAGGTTCCCGGGCGATTGTTTCGGAATAAAAAGCACCTTATCTGTAAGGCCATTTTTTTCCACGGATTGTTTTAATAAGGGGATGACATCTCCGTCGCCGACTATGAGCAGGCAGGCATTTTCGATAAATTTCATGGCATCCACAGCTTCTTCGGCGCCGCGATGTATGTTGATGCCCGAACCCTGGAGGATGATAAGCTGTTTGTTTTCCGGAAGCCCTAATTCTGCTCTTGTTTTAACGCCTGATACAGAGCGGGTTTCCGGAATATTCCGGACTATGGTGAGTTCTTTAGCGTATTCTGTTTTGTAAAGATCCGCAATGGATTTGTTGACGGTTATAATATCATTTAATTTGGGGAAAACGAATCGTTCAATTTTTTTCCATGTTTTTTGCACAAACGGCCTGCCCACGAGTTCCGGGACTCCGATAAAATATTCATGACTGTCGTAAACCAAAGGTACCCTTTTGATTTTTGATACCAGGTAATTGGGTAAAAGCGTATCCAGATCATTGGCAAAAAGCAGGTCGGCTTTTTTAAAAAGCAAATAAAAGAACAACCTGAGATTGAAAAAGGCATAAAAAAGTGGCCCTTTCTCAAACAACATGTTGAACCGAAACATATGGTATTTGCGTTTCGGCAACGGATAACTGTTTTTTTTCCGCCTTCCGGCAAGGTGCACATCAAAGCCAAGCCCCACCAGCGTATTGCAGCTGCGGTCGACCCGTTGGTCGGTTACAAGATCATTGATAACGGATACGATGGCTTTTTTCAAAATGATTTTTTTGCAAAGTTATACCAAATGCGTTAGTTATTCCGAAAACTTCTTTTGCTCACTTCAGTTTTAATAATTTCCATTTATTTTTTTGTTTTAAGAATCCTGGTAAGGGTATCCCTGTTACTTATGGCTTCGGTAAGGTGCGGGTTCAGCTCTATGGCCCTGTTCCAGTCGTCAATGGCTCCCTGATAATCATTGACCATATATTTTGCGGCACCTCTGTTGTTATAGGCATTGTAATACCCATTATCAATTTTTATGGCGCTGTCAAGGTCTTTTATAGCGCCGGTATAATCACCCAGGTCTTTTTTTGCCGTGCCCAGGTTGAAATAGGCTTTTACTTTGTTATCTTTACTCAGATCACATTTCAGGGCGCTTTCAAAATCGTGTGCCGCTTTTTCGATATGGGTTTTTCTTTTGAAAAAATCATTGACAAACAGCGTGTTTGCATAATAACTATAATAGTAATTTCCCCGGTTAAGGTAAGCGATGCCGACGCCCGGATGCCTGGCAATTACCTCCGAAAAAAGGATTTCTTCATTTTCCCATTTCTTAACCCGTTCATTTGTTATAGCGGAAAATGTGATAAAACCAAGTGCCAGGACTATTAGCAACCCATTTTTCAGTTTTTTTCCGGCTTTAACAGTTCCCGATGAGGTTTCAAAAAGTTTTCCGACTATAAAAAACAGCCCGATGTAAGGGATGTAGGTATATCTTTCGGCCATGGAGGCGGCGCCGATCGGGATGATCTGAAGCACCAGGATAATGGTGATAACAAAGAACAGGAATCCGAACACTATGTCTTTTCCCCATTTCCGTGAATACCAAACAAAAAACGCCAGCAATGCCAGGATCAAAATTGAAAGATAATAAATAAACGGTAGGGCAGATCCTAACCCGGCAGGGTAGGGATAATATGCTGAAAGGCCGACAGGGATAAAAGCTTTGAATAAATATGTGATAAATGAATAGGAAATGGTTGCGAGATGTTCCATAAATGTCATGGCGGGAGCCATATTTTGGATGGCGCCGCTGCTCTTTTGCGAATAAATGGCAACAATTCCGAAAATCAAAGAAATAATGAAGAATGGAATTTTTTCAAGGAACATTTTTCTGCTGATTTTCCTGCCTGCATAATAATCGAGAAGTAACAGAATCCAAGGAAGTACTACAGCAGCCGACTTACTAAAGCATGAAAAAACGAACAGGAAAAAGGCAAGTAACAGATGTTTTATTTTTTGTGATTTGAGGTAATCCGAATAAAAAATGAGAGAGAGTAAAAAGAAAAAGGTGTATAACACATCTTTTCTTTCGGAGACCCATGCTACCGATTCCACATGCATCGGGTGAACAGCGAAAAAAGCAGCGGTGATCAGCGCAACGGCCTGATTTGACGGAGAAATTTTTCTGATAAACACAAAAACCAGAACGGTATTAATAAGATGAAGCAGGATATTGTTGAAATGAAAAACAGAAAAATCCCCATGGCCGGTTTTATATTCTATGGCATAGAATAACGTGGTGAATGGGTGGTAATTACCAAAATAAAACGTTGAAAAAATTGATTTGATATTCTCCCAGTGCAAGGCTTTAATAAAGCTGTTTTCGCGGATATAAACATTATCATCCCAACAATAAAATATCTCAAAATGTATGGCTTTCAGGTAGATGGCAAATGTGGTAATGATAACCACAGCCAGCGCAAGCCAAACCCACCGGTTGATTTTTTTATCATTTTTTGATCTGCCGCCGATTGATTTCTTTTTAGGCTCCTTGTATTTTATTGTTTTTTTGTTTGTGGTTTTTTTATGGTTCATTGGCAGGAATAAAGCAAATTTGTATACAAATGAAACAAATCATTTTCAAACAAAAAAATAAAAACTGCAAAACGTCGGGACAGGCTTCTCGTCCTGTTCGAATTTTTCTTGGCACTAACTGGCAGTTTATGACAGTTATGGCATTTAGGTTTTTTGAATATGGTCAGACCAATTTTTCCTCAACCAACGACTTCCAAATAATGAATCCTTTTTTCTCGTCAGAATAATCGTGGAGAATTCTATTGAAGTTTTTTGGTGGCTTTTCTAAAAATGACTGCCTTCCGTCAATCCTTATTGAATTCAAATCTGCATCAATTTCTTTTAAACGGCTTTTAAGTTGGGATAGTGACTTTTCTGTATGCCAAATATAAGTAGCTTCTTCTGTGTCCATCGTTTCCATAACTACATGAAATTGTTCTTCTCCAGCAAGCAGAAAAACAAATGAAAACGGACTTAGAACAAAACGAATTTTCATTATCGATGCTTCATGCTTTTCAGCGAGAAATTGTAACTGTTTGTAATGCCTTATCTGCTTATGTTTAAGAATATCTTCAAGAAATTCTGATTCAGAATCGTATAACCCAGCTCCATCTTTATTTATATTCTGAAGCTCCGATAAATCAAGCAAACCTTTATCTTTTCCTGGAATCTTACCAAAGAATTTCTTCTCAACAAACCTGAACCTCACGGTGTCAATAATTTCATTGTTAATTTTATCAAGTTCTTTAGACCTGGCGATCTGACTAATTAATTTCCCTTCATTAAATTCTGCATTTATTTCTATTTCCACAGTTTTTGTCCGAAGTACTTTAGCAAAATAAGGTTTCAATACTTCAAATTCGGGGCGTATTTCGTAATTCTCTATTTCAAACTCAAGTGTTGTGCCCATCTTATCAACAAGAAAGCTGAATGCAATAGAACCGTATCTGAATTCAAGGTCATCGATGGATACTTTGATTCGCTCATCAATATTAATAGTTGTCCTGTTTGTCGTAATTTCGATTCCGGTATCATCAAATAGTGAGGCCTGGTGTTCAAGTTTTCTGTAATAAGCATTTCTTTTAAGAAAAAGCCTATTCAGATATTCAACCTTAGCATCACGATAATCATAAATCCAGGGAGCTATCTCACCTCGCTGAACCCTTCCAATGTATTGAATCAACTTTCCTTCAAATGAAAAAGGATAAACCAGGAAAAGACATTCAGCATTTTTTAGGTCTGTTCCTTCTCCGAAATACTGTCCAGTTGTTACAAGTACCTGATAGTTTCCTTCTTTCAGGTTTTTCCATTTACCTGTACGGCTTTTTTCACTGTCCTCACCTGATAGTGCGGTTACTTCATATCTCTGTTTCAGGAACTGACACAATGATTCAATATGTTCTTTTCGCTCTGTTATAATTACTGCCCTTTTACCAGTATTAATTTCTGAGATCACATCATCAAGAATAAGTTTATTCCTTGCGCTGTCGTGGATAAGAATATTTGACAAAGTTTCAAACCTATCCGTTCTCGAATTGAAAGGAACATTAAGATCAGTGTTCCGGATAATAATTGTCGCCTTCTTTTGATTTGCTATTTCCTGTGTCTTCAGCTCCGAGATTATATCGCCAAGATAAACGAAAATAAGTTTGCCATCATTATACTTGCGAAAAGGTGTCGCGGTAAGTCCGTAAATATAACAGCAATGAAGCTTTGATATAACAGTGTTATAAGTCTCTGCCGGAACATGATGGCATTCGTCAACGATAATAGTACCAAAGGAATTAAGTAAGTCAGAATTTTCATTATTTTCAATTTCTTTTCCAAGACTTTGAATCATACTTACTGTAATTTCCTTGCTTGGTCTGACTTTGCCTTGAGCAATCAGGCCGATTTTATGTTTAGGAATTCCAAGAAACGTTTGTATTCGCTCAATCCATTGATCTGCGAGTTGTTTCCTGTGAACAAGAATTAAAGCCGGTTGGCGTTTTTCTACAATAATTTTTAAGCCAATTATTGTTTTACCTGTTCCCGGTGGAGCCACAATCACTCCAAAATCCTTTTTATTTGATGCTTCCAGTGCATTCTGCTGATATTCATACAGGCTGATAGTGCTTAAATACCCAACCTCTCCAAGTCTTTTACGTTCGTCTTTAAAATCAAATTCAATTTTATTCTCTTTACAAAACCTGATAATTCTGCCAATAAATCCCCTCGGAATAATCAGGTTGTTTCCATTTTCCTGTATTAGTTTGAAATATCTTTTTGTTTCATGCGTACTTTTACCCAGGTTTTTCCGAATGAAGAACTCTGTATTTGCAAAGTTCAGCTCATCCTTCAGAAAATTCACAAGTGATAAGGGAAGAGAATTTCTGTTTAAATAAACATTTTCTCTTAACCTGATAGTCGTCTTTCCATAATTAGCAAGCGTTTTCTCAACCTTTTGAGAAACATTAATTTTTGAAATGTCATCATACAGACTTTCCAAATCTAAAATTGGTAGCCGTTTAATAAGGTTTACAAACGACTGTTGATCAGGATAAGGAATCAGGATTTCCGGGTCAATAAAACAACAATTCCCTTTTTCCAGCGCAATTTTATTAAAAGGAAGAGCAATTAGGTTTCCAAATCCTTTTCCTGACAAATAATCCTGATTAGGAAATAGCCTGTCGAAGCTGGAAGCCTTGTCAAAAATGGAAAATACACTCGCCTGCTGAAGCAGGGTGATTACAATTTTCCTGCTTTTTACAGCAGGGTAAGGTTTTTCAAAGAAAATCCAAACATGACCGCCATTCCCGGAACGTGATCTTTCGAGATATGCAGGAATTCCATTTTCTGAACAAATTCGCATAAAACTTCTGCATTGCTCAACCCAATTTGTTTCATCAAAATCAGCCGCAATAAACCAGGAGGTGTTATCTTTCAGCAACGGGTATATTCCGATAAATTGCTCACCTTTCAAATGTTTTTCAATCTCAGTTTCTGTAAGCGGCCTGTATTCCTTTTCAGCAAAATCTTTGAACGGCCCTCCTTTAATCTGATGCTGTTTCAGGCGGTACGGATCAACTTTAACAGCGGGCATGTAACCACTCTTCCCATTTTTCTCCCAGCGAAGAGCGAATATGTCTGGGCGGGAAGCGAAGAATTGTATAACCTGTGATGCTTGCAATCCTATTCTTTTTTATTCCTTTTCCCTAAACCCGATTTATATATAATTTTTTTCACTTCCTTGTCAAAATCGCTTTCATAAAGCTGGTCCTGAACAATGCGGTATTTTTCATATTCTGTTTCGGCAAGTTTAATGGCAATTTCGTGCGAAACCTTCCCCTGATGCTCCAGGATTGCTTCTTCGTTGAATTGCAGAAAAGCATCAAGCTTTTTTACCCAGTCTTCCATATACATCACTACTCCTTTTATCGCCTGAGACTCTGCGTAATCTAGGTACATACTCACAATCCGGTTTAAACCATCCAATTCCTTTTCATTCAGGTAATTCTTTGCAACACTAATATCTGTTTTCCTGATCCTACCAGCCGGAGCGTTTTTCCATGTCGTTAATCCCATGTTGTCTTTCTTACTGTCAGCTCTTGATGCAATTATCTCGGCAGCGGTCAGGCCCGTAATTGCCCAATGTAATTTATTCTGAACCGTTGAGAAAAAATCTTTGGTCACCTGAGAATCTACCTTATAATCAGCACTACATTGGGAGTATATATCTGTAATTTTCTGATAAAACCTTCGTTCGCTGGATCTGATATCTCTGATCCGTGCAAGCTGCTCCTCAAAATAATCCTTTCCGAAAATGTTGTTCGGGTTTTTCAGGCGCTCATCATCCATTGTAAAACCCTTGATAATATACTCCCTCAACCGCTCTGTTGCCCATATACGAAATGCCGTAGCTCTGGAACTATTCACTCTGTACCCCACAGAGATAATAACATCCAGATTATAGAATTGTGTATTGTATTTTTTTCCATCGCTGGCAGTATGTGCAAAATTTGCACATACTGAATCTTCCTTCAACTCACTTTCGGCAAAAATATTCTTTATATGCTTTGTTACCACTGTTCTGTCAACCCCAAACAACTCAGCAATTCTCTGCTGCGTAAGCCAGACGGTCTCATCTTTAATGTATATTTCAACTTTTACCTTACCATTTGGAGTTGTATAAAGAAGAATTTCATTAAATCCTTCCGCAGGGGCAAGTGCTTTTTTCTTCGGCATATTATTTAGTCTCTAATGTTGAAATGTTTTTTATTATACGATTCAGCGCTGCATGGAAATCTTTCATGGGTGGCGGATTTCCAAAAAATATATCATCTAAATCAAACTCATCAAATTCGAGCATCTCTGCAATATATTCCTTTGACAGTTTAATGTATTCATCTTCATCCATGCAATGATAGGAAAGCAGGCCAAATTGCAGCGTCAGGTCATGATTGAATTTTTCGGCTTCAATAATTATGGCCCTGTATGTTTTTTCGGATAAATCGTCGGTATCGATAGGCATAATTTTTTATTTGTCTGCCGTGGCGGGTTGCTTTTTATTATGGTTGTTTTCTCTCATTTATTTATTCTTCATAATAGAACAATCAGGATTGGCCTGATTGCAATTATACAAATAATAAATAAGTTGTAAAAAAATGTGGAAAAATAATTGCGAATTGTAGTTAATCCGGACAGGCTTCTCGTCCTGTTCCGATAAAAATTAAAAAAGCAGACTTTCGTCTGCTTTGATTTGGTGCCCGGAACAGGACTCGAACCTGCACATCCTTGCGAATACTAGTCCCTGAAACTAGCGCGTCTACCAATTCCGCCATCCGGGCTGGATAACGTTTTATTTTAAAATTGTGCCCAGGACAAGACTCGAACTTGCACACCCGTACGGGCACCAGCCCCTCAAGCTGGCGTGTCTACCAATTTCACCACCTGGGCAAAGGTGGGTGCAAAAGTAATGAAAAATAGTTACCTGCAAAAAAAATGTTTTCATTTTTATTTTTTTTCGTTTTTCATGGTTTATAACCATTAACAAAATTTCAATACGGATATGTATTTGACAGCATATCGAAAAACTATTCTTATTTTTGCCTCATGTAATTGTATGATCAACCAATTGATTTAAAAAATGAAAAAAATATGTTATCTGGTGCTCACCACCATTCTTTTTATTACTTCCTGTGGAAGTTCTGAAAAGAAAATTAGTGCAACTAATGATGGATTGAAAGGCGAACTGATAATTTTTCATGCCGGAAGCCTTTCCTATCCTGTGAAAGCCATATGCGATTCATTTAAAGCCCGCCATCTGGAAGTGGAAATTCTTACCGAGGCAGCCGGCAGCAAAGATTGCGCACGAAAGATCAGCGACCTGAAGAAAAACTGTGATATCATGCTTTCATCAGATTATAAGGTCATTGATGACCTGCTGATACCCGAATGGGCCGACTGGAACATCAAGTTTGCAACCAATGAGATGGCGATTGTTTACACGGAAAAATCCATGTTCGCTGATGAGATCAACAAAGATAACTGGTACAACATATTGTTGAAAAAAGAAGTTGCTTTCGGCCGCAGCGACCCGGAGAGCGATCCTTGCGGGGTAAGGTCTGTTATGGCCATGAAGCTCGCTGAAAAATTTTATAATCAACCCGGCCTTTCAATGAAAATGAGTGACAAGGACAGGAATTATATACGCCCCAAGGAAACCGACCTCATCGCTTTGCTGGAGTCAAAAGCGGTGGACTACATTTTTTTGTACCGATCCGTTGCCGAACAACATAAGCTGAAATACCTGCTGCTGCCGGATGAGGTCAATTTGAAAAATGAAAAATTTTCTGATCTGTATGCCACAGTTTCGGTAGAAACTACAGGAAAAAAACCTGGAGAAAAAATACTGGAAAAAGGCGCTCCGATGATTTATGGCGTGACCATTCCCAAAAGCGCTCAGCATGTTGACCTGGCCATCGCGTTCCTCACATTTTTTCTGGATGCTTCCGGCGGAATGGCTATCATGGAAGACAACGGGCAACCTTCTGTTGTCCCTGCACCCAGCAGTACCTACGAAAAAGTCCCGGGCCAACTTAAAAAATTTGTTGTCCCCGAAAATAAATAATCAGTTTGTACATGAGTTGTTTGGATGATATTTTTTTATATTTTTGCCGACGATATGCATATAAATGCATTTCGATTGTTATTTTGATAAAAATTCAATTTAAGAAACCACAGTAAAGCCAACAAAAATGAATAATAAAACCTTCTGCAGATTCCCATATTTTGTGCATAGTCTGAAAATTATAATGCTGAGTTTGATCCCTGCGTTGTTTTTTATCAGTTGCAAGGATGAGCCCGAAGCATTGCCGCCAACCATAAACCTGATTTTCGAATCGGGGTTTAATAATAACGGCGACACGGTTGAAGTTGGCAAGCCTATCCATTTCAAAGTGCAGGCGGAAGGCATTGATGCCAACCTGACCAATTTTACCGTTAAAAAATATTTTGACGGCCAGACAAAAACCGTTTTGGATTCAGGCATGAATTCAACAAGTTTTGTAACCGGGCTGACCTATTATCAAAATGTTGAAGGCCAGGTAGAATGGCAGTTTGCGGTGATGGACCGTAACCGGAACACCGCTAGTGTTTCGCTTACCATAATTAAGGATCCCAACTCGGTGTTCGGCGGCATTTATGAATTTTCGAACATCAGGATGGGTTATCAGACCAATTATGTTTACGGGCACTATTTTCTGCCATTGCTAAATAAAGTTTATTTTGGTGATTCTGCAGAATTATTCCAGGATAAGGTCGATTTCCTTACCTATTTCAATTATAAAGAAGATAATGGCGTGCTGAAACCTTCGCCGACCTTTTCATCACCGGGCGAAGAACCAACAGCAACGGGTGAGCTATACGACATTTATTATCCTTATCTGGTAAACTGGACAACACGCAATTATACGAAGTACGACATCCGTGCTGTAAACGGTGTAACTGCCGAGGCTTTTGACAATGCGCATAACGACAGCCTGCTGATCGTTTCGTATGACGACGTCTGGGGAAAAAAGAAATATAAATGGGCGACCGACGGGCTGTTTATCCCGTTTATGACTGCTACAGGAAAAAAAGGTATCATAAAGGTACACCAGGCAGACCTTGATTCCACCGGAAGTATTCTATTCTCTCTGAAAATGCAAATGTAAAATCAATTCATACTATTAACCAAAACAAAAAACCAAAAAAATGAAAAGAAAATTATTTTTTATGAGTGTTCTTTTTGCAATGACTGCATTTGTGGCACGTGCACAACAGGACACTATTGTTGCATGGACATTTCCAACAGGTACCCTGACCGATACCATTGCCAATGCCGGAATCGCTGGAAATATCGGTTCCAGAACCATTATGCATGAAGGCGGCACCGGAGCTACACAGATGGTTGCCGGTGATGGAACCTTTGCTGAAGAGGTCACCAACTGGGATAATGGCGATACCCTTAAGTACTGGTCAATTAAATTTAAAGCGGAAGGTTACCATGATCTGTTATTGTATTCAAAACAGAAATCTGATGCTACCGATTTCGGCCCCAAAGACTGGAAAGTTCAATATAAATGGGGCGCTGTTCCATGGACCGACATTACAGGTGGTGCGATAACATGTACGAATGACTGGGCAGGTGGCGTTATCACGGCCCTTTCAATTCCGATAGCCACACCGGCAGGAACATCCATTTATATCCGTTGGATCATGACTTCAAATACCTCGACCAATAGTGTTGATGTTACCGCTGCAGGAAAATCAGCCATTGACAACATTATTGTCATGGGAACCGCCGATCTGCCGGTTTCAATGGGTGATACCATCATCGGATTTAATTTTGCCGATTCTACCGATCATGAGTTTAATGCCGATTTCGGCCTCCCGGGCAATTTAACTTATGATATACGAGCTGAAGATACCGCAGGAACTACAAGAACTCTGACATACACCAACGGAGCAACTGATTTTGCAGCTACTGCAACAGGATGGGATGCTGGTGACAGCGTAAAATACTGGTCCATAAAATTCAAAGCCGATGGTTACAAAGATATGAAAGTATGGTCGAAACAACGGTCAGGCGGCGCAACCCCGGGCCCGAAATACTGGAAACTGCAATGCCGTTTAAGCGGTGGAGAATGGGAAGATGTACCCGGTGGTAATATTACTGTTGCCAATGACTGGACTAAAGGAGTTGTTGACAGCCTTGCGCTTCCTGCAACTCTGGATAACCCGGGAACAACATCTGTTTATCTACGCTGGGTGATGACTTCAAACAAAAGTACCGCTGCAGACAGTGCTGATGTATTATCCACAGGCATTTCAAAGATTGATGATATTATAGTTACAGGAACTCTTTCAGGCGTTGGCATTTCAAATGTGATCTATGAAAACAGCGTAAATTTGTATCCCAACCCTTGCAGTGATGTGCTTCACATTGAATCAGCAGAAGGCATTGCCAAAACGGAATTATACAATATGCTCGGAGCAAAGGTATTTTCAACAAATAAAGAATCTCAAAACATCAACATCAATGTTAAAGATTTTGATTCGGGATTATATATTGTAATACTGCATTACGCTAATGAATCCAAAGTCGTGAGCCGAAAAGTATTAATTCCTTAATTTATTATATTTTTACCAAAAATTGATGACTGTCGGCAGCATTCCTGCTGACAGTCTTTTTTTACATGAGAAAAATTGCATTACATTTCTTTTTCTGCTTTTTGACTTTTGCTTCAATAGCCCAGACGCTTGAAGGTTATATCATGGACAGCACCCATACACCACTAACCAACGTTAATGTGATTTTATCAGGCAGAAACCTTGGAACTACCTCCGATACCAATGGATTTTACCGTATACGGAATATTAAGCAAGGATCATACATCCTTGAAGTAACCCATGTCGGGTACATTCCGGTTTCCCGGAAAATTGACATCAGGAATAACGGTGTCCTCAAACTTGACATTTCCCTGAAAAAAGACCTGATCAACATCAAAGAGGTTGTTATTCAGGGAAAAACAGACGAAAAATTTGATGTCATCAATATTCCGGTAAGGACTAAATTATTGGAAGAACAAGATATCAAACAAATTCCATCCATCTCTGCCAGCAAATTATTTAATGCCGTATCCGGCGTTAATGTCAGCAATGAGTTCGGCATATTTTCATCTTCCACGGTGGTTGCCCTGAGGGGCATAGGTGGAAGTTCACAGACAGGCACGCTGGTGGTTTTCGACGGCATGCCGCTGAACAAAACTGACGGGGGCTCGGTAAACTGGAACATTATTGACAAAGACAATATTGAAAAAATTGAAATTATCAAAGGGCCCGGTTCTGCCTTATACGGCTCTAACGCCATGGGCGGGATCATCAACTTCATCAGCAAGCCACCCGATGGAACATTTGGATGTAAGGTAAGTGTTTCATCAGGTACCTACCAGACACTGGAAGCCAAGGCAAACCTGACCGGCTCGCTGTTTAAAGGGTTGATGTACTGGAAAGCATTCGCAAACTATCATACCAGCGATGGCTATATCAATACCCCTGATGAAGTGATCAAAGAAAACGATTCCATAGTAGTTCCGGTGTTTCTCAAAGAGTTTTTTGCCGGCGGCATACTCGGATATCATATCAATGAAAACAACACCATCGAATTGTCGGTGAATTACTTTGATGACATCAGGGGAAGAGGTATTAAAATCTATGAAAATGTAGGCTCAAACACTGAAAGGGATACCTACCATGCGTTCTTAAAGTATAAAGGCCAGGTGAAAAAATGGAAAATTTATTCCAATATTTACGGGATGTACGAAAAGTATAACCGCCTGAATGAATATTACAGCGATGGAGCTTATACCCTTTATGAGGTGGATTCACGAAGGGAAGACTACGGATTACGCCTATGGGCTGAAACACCGATAGGAAAGAAAAATGAAATTACCTTTGGCGGTGAGGTGAAGATCGGCAGTGTCGACGGGAAAGATATTTATTATACCTCAACAGACCTTATTAGTAACAAAGGCGCCATGAATACTTATGCCTTGTTTGTCCAGGATAAATTCACCTTTGGAAAACAGAAATGGAACCTGGTGGCCGGTTTGCGTTTCGACGGCGCCGATTTTCACGATGCCGCGTTCTCAATACAATATCCTTCCTATTCGATAGAATACCTTACCGGTTTCCAGTTTGACCATATTGAAACAAAATACTGGACCGCCATAAACCCGAAATTAACGCTGCAATATGTTCCTACACCATATTTCAAAGCCTACATTTCTGTGGCTAAGGGATTCCGGGCGCCAATTTTGGATGACCTGTGCCGGTCGGAATACAGCCGCTATGGGTTCAGAGTGGCAAACCCGGAAATAAAGCCGGAACATATTTACAATATGGAAGTTGGGTTTGACAAAACTTTTTTTAAAATGCTGAAAACAGAAGTTTCATGTTACTATTCGGCAGGATATGATTTTATGTACCTGCTTTCGACGGCAGATTCGGTAAACCTCGGATATTCCATTGCACCGATTTACCATGTGACCAACATCAGCAAAGTAAATATTTTTGGTATTGAAGCCGATGTGTCTTCACCGATAGGGAAATACCTGAACGCATATCTCAATTATACCTTCAACCATTCAACGGTAGCCGGTTTTGAGCCTAATACGGCCGCCGACCGCGATCTGACAGGTAAGTTCCTGCCTGATATCCCGATGCACCAGTTTTCGGCCGGAATAAGTTTAATGACAGATTATATTAATATCTCTGTTGCCGAAAAGTACGTAGGCGCCCGTTGGGTGAGGGATGATAACCTGGTTGATAATGTGTATTTAATGACCGATAAATACCCTGCCTATTTTATTACCGATGTCAAGCTCTGGAGGAAGTTCTGGCAGTTTGAATGCAGCATTGATTTTGATAATTTGTTTAATGTCATCTATATCAACAATAAAGGGTACAAGTCGCCGGGCAGGATGGTTTTTGGCAAACTCAGTTATTCATTTAATAGTAAAAAGAAAAAGTAATCAAAACCAATAATATTAATTTAAAACAAGCTGTTTATGAAAAAGATTTTTATTTTAGTTTTTATGCTTGCCATAGCGCTAATCAGCTGCCATAAGGGCAAAGTGGGCAATGATAACCAAAGCGGCACCAATATGATAGTTGGTGATACCGCTGGTGTTACAAATGATTTTTATGATGATGCCGGGACTGTTGCCCTGAAAGGCGACCGTAAGATCGAAATTGCCGGAGAAGTCGCTAATCCTGGTGTTGTTGATTTTTCAAAACTGAAAAAACACAGCGTCATCGTGAAAGAAACCGTATTTAAAGCCCCGGCAGATTCTTTTTCAGGCGCTTACCGTTACGACGGTTATTCACTTTATGACATCCTCAACAGTATTGTTCTTAAAAAGAAAAACGAAAATGTGTTTCGCCCGATCATCGACCTTTTTGTTGAAATTGAGAATGCCAAAGGTGAAAAGGTCGTGCTGAGCTGGGGCGAGATTTATTATCCCATACACCGTCACGAAATATTGATTGCCACCGATGTGATGAGGATCGTGCCGAGCAAAACCAAAGAACTATGGACCTTGCCGGTTGATACCAAGCTCGTGGTGGGCGCCGACCTGGTGACAGCCCGGAATATTTCAAACCCGGTAAAAATCACGGTGGTGTCATACCCGCTTGATGTTCCGGTTACCAAAGACATGAAACCGCTGTACAGCCCGGAATTTAAAATTACCGACGGAACCAAAGACCTTAAAAACGTAAAAGAATTACCGAAGGGCCTTACGGTGCAAAATTATCCTGCCATATTTTACGGCCGCGGAAAAGGCATCCACAGCACCCAACCTTTCAAGGGTGTGATGCTGAAAGACATGCTGGCCGGTGACTTCCCGTTCAGTAACGAATTGCTTAAAAGAGGCCTGATAGTAGCAATTGCCAAGGATGGTTACAGAGGCGTTTTCACCTATAGCGAAATCATGAACCGTAATGATCAGGCTGAATTATTGCTGATTGCAAGCCCTGAAGAAAAAACCGATGCGGTTTTCAGGCTGTATCCGGCCATGGATTTTTTCAGCGACCGTGCTATCAAAGCGCTGACGGAGATACGTTGTGTGCTCAGGTAAAAAATTGTAATGAGTTTTTATACCGCGAATTGTTTACATTCGTAAAACTTTCTTACGGAAATTATGATCAGTAGCAGCAAAGCCAATTTCTCTCCTTTTAAACTTCTGTTGATCCTGCTTGGGGGAGTGATCCTTTTGTTTCTTGTTGCGCCGATAGCCGGAATGTTCTTTGCCACGCCGGTATCAGCTGTTGTTGAATCATCCAGGGATGCAGAAGTCCGTAATTCTATCTGGCTGACGCTGTTTACCGCGATGGGTGCAACTCTTGCTGCTGCTGTCGGCGCTGTTCCGCTGGCCTATCTTCTTGCCCGGAAGGAGTTCCGGTTTAAAAGAGTTGTCCTGGGAATTATCGACCTTCCTATTGTCATCCCGCATTCAGCAGCGGGTATTGCTATCCTTGGATTCATTTCCCGCGGCACGGCGCTGGGGAAATTCGCTTCCGTCTTTGGTGTTGACCTGGTCGGCCATCCGGTGGGTATTTCCATTGCAATGGCCTTTGTGAGCCTGCCTTTTTTAATTAATTCCGCCCGCGACGGATTTATGAATGTCCCGGTCAGGTTGGAGAAAGCGGCTCTGGTTCTCGGCGCTACGCCGGTGCGGGTGTTTTTCAGTGTTTCGCTGCCGCTAGCATGGAAAAACGTGGTTTCGGGGCTGATCATGATGTTTGCCAGAGGCATGAGCGAGTTCGGCGCGGTGGTGATCGTGGCTTACCACCCGATGGTGACTCCGGTCCTGATCTTCGAACGTTTCGGGGCTTTCGGGCTGAGCTATGCGCGGCCGGTGGCAGTTCTTTTTATACTGGTGTCGTTGTTGTTTTTCATTGTTTTACGCTTGCTGACCAGAAATAAAAATGCTTGAAGTAGAAAAAATATCAAAGAAGGCGGGGGATTTTTCCCTGAAAGATATCTCCTTTACGGTATCGCCCGGCGAATATTTTGTACTTCTCGGTGTTTCCGGTGCAGGTAAAACGATGTTACTCGATATTATTGCCGGGCTCATAAAGCAGGACAGCGGCCGCATCATGGTTGACAGTGTTGATATTACTCATATCAGAGCCAACAAACGAGGTACCGGGCTTGTTTTTCAGGATAACACGGTTTTTCCGCATCTGAATGTTCATAGAAATATTGCGTATCCGTTGGTTGGCAAAGGATTCACAAAAAGTGAAATTCACGCAAGGGTGCTGAAGTGGGCGGAAACGATTGATATTACCCACTTGCTGGACAGGAAACCTGCAAGCCTTTCAGGCGGCGAGCTGCGCCGCGTGGCTATTGCACGGACGCTTGCCATGGAACCACGGTTTTTGTTGCTCGACGAACCCTTGTCATCACTGGATGTGCTGATACAATACGATATGATGCGCCTGCTGAAAAAATTACATCAATCGGGACAGACCATTATTCATGTGACCCACGATTATAACGAAGCCTATACGTTGGCTGACACTCTTGCCATAATCAATTCAGGCAGGGTGGAACAGACCGGGCCTCCGGCCGAAGTGTTCCAACATCCTGCCAGCAGGTTTGTATCGGTGCTGGCCGGCATCAGGAACTTTTTCACCGGAATAGAATTAAAAAAATGTGACGGACTCTGGGGCCATACCATCAAAGAAGGATTGACTATTTATTCGTCTGCGCCCTGTTCAGCGGGGTGTTCTATTTTTATCAGGGAAGATGATATAAAATTTTTCCAGCCCGGTGATCCGGCGGAGGTTAACGTTTTTGATGGAATCATAACGGATATCATTCCTTCACCTGATTTTTATACTGTGGTGGTAGATGCCGGCGTTAACTTTTTTGTAAGGGTGGCCAATGCAGACATGAAAGCCATGAACCTGCGCAGCGGCGATAAGGCGTGTATAAAGATCAATCCAGGCTCAGTCAGGCCGGTTTGATCGGGGTGAAGTTTAAACGTAAGCAGATAATATTATTCTTGCATTTTTAATCTAATGCATTTATATTTGTGAAAATATTTGTTTGACAAAAGCTTGAAAATTTTTTTATAAAAAATTAATTTGTTTTTGCAAAGTGACAGATTGTTACTTCTTTTTGAACTGTCAAGTTTTCCTTGACAACTGACACTCCCTGAGACTTCAATAATAAAAAAAATATCTAATTTAGCATTGTCTGAAATAGAGGATAGCTACAGTATAATGGAAGATTATTTTAAAGACAAAATAAATAAGCAATTTGAGTTTAATAAAGGCAAAAACCTTTTTTATTCCGGTATACTGAATTCGTTGAAATTTAGTCCTGAAACACTTGGTGCTATTGAAAAGATGAGCTTTATGGATGCTGATTCCGTGAATTTGCTGATCGATTATTTGACCAACAGAGCCGTTCAGGAATTTTGTAAGATCAATCAATACTACACTTTTGATAAACAGACCCGTTTGCTATTAAGGAATTTGTACGTCGAATTATTCACAAACCTTAAAAGCCGCAAATCATCCATTGACTCAATAGCGGAGAAACATTATGAAAATTTAATTGAATTTTTGCAGGCAACTAATGCCTTTGCAGAAAAAATCTATAATGCTAAAGGTGAGGTGATAGAACCGGTTGCCTGTTCGGAATACAGTCCCGGCCTGCAGATCAGGCTTCTGCAAATTAAAATTGATCAATTGATTGAACCTGTTTTAGATATCGGATGTGGGGAAAAAGGGGATTTGGTACTATATTTACGGCAAAAGGGTATTGAAGCTTATGGCTTCGACAGGTTTGCTTACGATAATTCTTTTCTTACCAATGCTGATTGGTTTGAATATAAATTTGAAAAAGACAAATGGGGCACCATAACCAGTAACCTTGGTTTTTCAAATCATTTTCAACATCACCATTTCAGGCAAGATGGCAACTATATTGATTATGCAAAAAAATTTTTGGACATAGTAAACTCGTTGAAAATTGGCGGAAGTTTTCATTATGCTCCTGATTTGCCATTTATAGAAGAGTTTTTGGATCAGGATAAATATCAGTTGACAAAGCGAAGTATTGGGGGCCATGGATTTAGATCAACTAAAATTAAACGATTAAAATAAACACGAAGGTGTTAGCCAACGGTCGTACGGCATACGTACATCATAACAATTATCGTCTATTTTATTTTAGATGTGTTTTTCCCGATTTTCAAAATCAGCTATAAGTGCTCTGATTGTGATAAAGAATGGAAATATGAATAACTCTGATTTTTAAAAACCTGGTTTTATTGACATAAAAATTCTTGTATTTTTAATCTAATGCATTTATATTTGTAAAAATGTTCAAATTAATAAGTTCAAAAATGGCTGGCTGGATTGTTTGGAAAGTAAAATTATTGCCTTGAAATTTCAGCAATGCAGTGTTGATACTTTGTCCATTACCATTTAAACCTGAATAAACGGAACCACTTAACTCAAAATAATCAAGAATATCCGAACCCATTTTTCGACAAAAAGTAAAATGAAAAAACAGTTATTTAAAAATAATACGATGAATAATCTTGTATTTATTCTAGGGCTACTACTGCTTGGAATTGTGGCAGGTTATTTTAGCGGGCTGGTTGGTATAGGCGGCGGAATTATCATTGTTCCTGCCTTGATATTATTGTTTGGTTTCAGCCAGCATGCTGCCCAGGGCAGCACCCTTGCCTTGCTTATTCCGCCAATCGGAATATTGGCCGTGATTTCCTATTTTCAAAAAGGCTATGTTGATGTTAAGTCAGCGATTATTATTTGTATTGGTTTTGTCGTGGGCGGATATCTGGGTGGAAAAATGGCTATAACTGTTTCTGAAGAAGTGCTAAAAAAGATCTTTGCAGTTGCCCTTATTGCAGTTGGAGTTATATTGTTTGTTACCGGGAAATGATTTCATAAAAGGAAAATGTCAACAACCATTGTTATTTAATGCCGAAAATAAAATAGTAAAAATGCCAGTGACAAAATGTATCAGTGCAACAAGCAAGACAGTTATGGCTAAGATTGGAAAACACACATTCAAGTCCTGAAAAAAACTTTATAGATTTCTTTAAATTTAAGCCGAACCCTGGGAACTATATAATAACGCTACGATATCGAAAAGATAAATTGTAGGAAATAATTTTACATCATATGAAAAACTTTAAGTGGACACAAGGATTTTTTGGATTTCTTGGATTTCTTGGAATACCTGCGATTACAACAGGCGACTGGAAAGAAGCATTATGGTTTTTGTGGTTTATCTGGTTTATTTATTTTATTCCGAAGAAAAAACAGAAATAGCAGATTGGTTAATAAGAATATCCCATAAGAAATTTTGGCCCATACCTTAGTGTTGGGTAAAGCATGTGCTACCTATGCTCAGTTTATAATAGCCTCATCTATCATTCTTCCAATCCGCCCAAAACCATCCTTAAACATTCACGATAATACTAACAGTAATTCAATTAAATTTCTGAACACAAATTGGTATAAAAAACTTCTCTTAACATTTTCTCCCCCTTTTATTCCCGCCGTGCTTCCTGCCAAAACGGGGCAGGGGCTTATTTTTCTTTGGGTCATACGCGGGGCACTCGCCAAATTGTTGCGGCACCGTGCCTTTGTGGACTTCTTCCCCTAAAAGCTTTTCGATGGCAGCAAATTTCTGTTGTTCCTCCGGGCTGATGAGCGTTATGGCAATGCCGTCGGCTTCTGCCCGCGCCGTGCGGCCTATACGGTGGATATAATCTTCACCGTCGTTCGGCACATCGTAATTGATGACCATATCTATTTCTTCCACGTCGATGCCGCGGGATAGAATATCGGTGGCCACCAGCACATTCAGTTTGCGGTTGCGGAAATCAAGCAACACATCTTCACGCTTTTTCTGGTCGAGGTCCGAATGGATGTCTTCTACTTTAAGCCCTTTGTGTTTCAGTTCACGGGTAAGTTGTTTGGCGCTGTTTTTTGTGGAACAGAAAACCAGCACGGAGCCGGGTTTTTCCGAATCAAGCAAATGGGTTACCAGCGGCACTTTCTGATTGCCATACACCACATACGCCAATTGCAGCACCTTTTCCGAAGGCTTGGCAAGGGCAATGCTGATCTCTGCCGGATCGACAAGGATCTTGCGCGTGAGCTGGCGTATCTCGTTCGGCATGGTGGCTGAAAACATGAGGTTTTGCCTTTTTTTAGGCATGTACGAAATGATCTGCATGATGTCGTCATAAAAGCCCATGTCGAGCATGCGGTCGGCTTCATCAAGGATCAGGTATTTGACATGCGACATATCCACGTAGCCCTGGTTCAGGTGCGCGATCATGCGCCCGGGCGTGCAGATGACCATATCCACACCTTCGGCCAGCGACTGTTTTTCATTCCCGAAAGAGGCACCGTCGGTACCGCCGTATACGGCAATAGAACTCACCGGAGTGAAGTATGAAAAACCTTCCATCTGCTGGTCTATCTGAACGGCAAGCTCCCGCGTAGGCACGATGACCACAGCTTTGATGTGATCATGATGTTCAGAAGTTATAATGTTGTTTATAATGGGTAATAAAAAGGCCGCTGTTTTGCCTGTGCCTGTCTGTGCCGAACCTATCAGGTCTTTGCCCTGCATGATAAGCGGGATGGCCATTTCCTGGATCGGTGTGGCGGCCTGATAACCTATAGATTCTATGCCTTCGAGCAGGCGGGGATCGAATCCGAATTCATCAAATTTCAAAGTAAAATAATTTTGTGCAAAGGTAGGCTTTTTTCGGGACTATTCGAACAGCGGCACAAAGCGTTTCCGCATCAGCGGCTGGTCGAGGCTCCACACGGTGGCTTTACACGCGCAAACCCTGAAAAGCCCGATGGTTTCATAACCCATGGCTTCTATCCAGGGCTTCATGAAAGGCCGTGCATCTACGATTTCCTGTTTCATGGCAAGCTCGTCGTCGGCCTCCACAACGGTGCCGGTTACACGCACCTGCATGTAATTGCTGTAAAAGCACAATTCAACACGGGGGTTGGCCAGCAGCTGTTTGTAAAAATCTTTGTTTTTTCCGGTGCTGAAAATAATGCCTTTGTCATCGGTTTTGTACATCATGATCCCGCGAACCCGTGGCTGGCCGTTGTCTGTTGTGGCAATAAAAAACAACGGGTTTTCCCCGATAAAATCAATGATTTCTTCCCTGGTGTTTAACATAGCTGCTGAATTTTTTTAAGATTAAAAATTTTAAAATCCCCTTCGATGAACTTCCCGATTTTGTAAAGGCTCTCACCGGCGCCGCATTCAATAAATGTGTCCACGCCGTTTTGCTGCATGAACATGAACGTCTTATACCAGTCGAATCCATGAAACAGGTTTTTGGTAAGTTCTTCGGTAATAGCTGCCCGGTTCATGATGAAACGGTGATCAATGGGCGAAACGTACGTTAACTCATTAGTTCCGATGTCCATGTTCGGCAAAGCCTTTTGAAACTCAGCGGCTGCTTGTTCCAGGACAGGTGCATGGTAGGGATGGGAAACTGGCAGCATGCGTGCCTGCATGGCGCCCATGGCTGTGGCCCCGGCAATGACTTTTTCGAGGTGCTTTTTTTTTCCTGACAGCAAAAACGAAAATTCACTGTTTTGGTTGATAATAAAAATGTCGGAATGAAATGGCCGGACCAGGCCGTTGACATCGTCGCGGTTCAGTCCGCCGAGCACACACATCGATGACGGGGATCCTGGTAAATGATGTTCTATGGATTCGTAAGCGTTTTTGATCAACAGCAGCCCGGTGCTGAAATCTATCGAACGGCAATGATACAAGGCGGCATAGATACCCATGCTGTAAGAAGTGACATAAGCAGGCTGAAAATCCTTTTTATGTAACATGTCCGAAACACAACAACTGATGATGTAGGGGATGTATTGCGATTTCAGCTGGTGGCCAAGAAAATTATTTGTCGCGATGTCAAAATCCTCTAGCTGTTCTCCGGTTATTTCCGTTGCTTTTTTAAGGTAGGCCTTAAAATCAATACCATAATGTTCCAGGACCCCGGTTTCGATGCCCAGGTATTCGGGCACAAAAGCAGGGAAGAGGTGTGCTGTTTTTTTAGGATCGATAATTATTTTGTTTGCAGGTACCGTCATGGATTTTTAATACATCCTCTCGTTTACTCAAGTTCTGCAACAAAATTAAGAAATTTTTGTAAGGAATCTTTCTTCACGTCATCGTAGTAGTAGTCAATGTTATCACGGTAGTACGATTCAATATCAAAATAGGGATCGACTGCAACCTTGTATTTTTTCACTACATCGCTCATGTGGTCCACACCGTATTTCAGCGCGATGGAAAACTTTTTGATTTGTTCTTCGGGCAGGTCATTTCTGCAAACCCAGACGGCAAAGACAAAGGGCAAGCCGGTAAAGTTGTGCCATTCCAGGGCGAGATCCCGTTTATGGGCGAAAGGTGCAGCAAGTTCAATGGCTTTATCGCCAATCATCACAAAAGCATCAGTAGCGGGATATTCTTTATAATTTCTGACGTTTAATGCCTGCCATTCGGGCTTGATGTTCCAGTAATGTTTTGCCAACACTTTTACCAGGCGCACGGAAGTGGCCGACTCCAGATCCAAACCGATGGTTTTTATGTCGTTGATTTTTTTATTACTGAGCAGAAGCACGGTTTTTACTTCATTTAACGCTCCGATGCAATAATCAGTAATGATTTTATGTTCCGGCAACGAAGGCAGCGCACCGGCCGGCACCAGGGCAATATCGCATGCCCCTGATTCAAAGCATCGCGCACATTCGGCAGGAGGGAACAGCAGCAGTTTATAAGTACGGTGCAACCCCGAATTTTCTATTCCGAAAACAAATGGAAAGGTATTGGCGTAAGAAACAGCGGCTATGCGAAGGGGTTTATTCATAATATGATTACGGGTAGGGATAACTTAAAGAAGTTAGTTTTTTATAAATTTTTTTGGATGGTCTTTATTAAACAAAGATACAGAAATTCTAAAGTGAAAAGTACGGCCACCTTTTATCAATTGGCCGGTAACAAAAAGTGGATTTCATTTTAATTTGCAATAATGATCAATGTTTTCCCCTCGTCAATAGCCTCTTTAACCTGGAATCCGGACAGTTTAAGAAAAAGCAGCATTTCATCTTTTGTAAAAGCGCGTAAGGTCGTCAAGTCATCATAAGTTGCGACTTCACCATTATCCTCGATGATGTAGGTGGCATGCCAGTCATACGTCCAGCCTGTTTCAAGGTTCATTTTCAGTTTGCTGATCCTTCGGATCTTTTTTTTACCATGCTCAATGAGTTGTTCAAAATCATTGAAATTGTCAAAGATCCCGTTTGCCTCGAAAAATCCAAAGACCAGGATTCCGCCATCTCTCAGAGATTTGTGAATACCGTGCAGTGTATCCATGATTCCACGGTTTTCGATCACATATGAAATGGAACGGCCTGTAATTAATACAGCATCAAATTGTTGGTCGAAGGATAAATTGCGCATATCCGCTTGGACAAACAAACCTGACGGTACTTCAGTCCGGGCAATTTTCAGCATTTCATTAAATAAATCCACGCCGGTATAGTCATATCCGTTTTTCAGAAAACGGTGTGCCAGCATTCCTGAGCCGCAACCTACCTCAAGAATTTTATGGCAATTGTTACTTTTCAGGATGGCATCATAAAAGTTGTATTCTTTGTCATAGTCAAAAATATGCTGGTACATCTCATGGTAGACATTTGCCAGCGCTGAGTATAATTGAGTCATTTCAGAGGTTTTTTGTTTTAAAATTTGGTATTTGTTTGTCCGCGGCGGATTTGTTGCTTCCTATTTGTTGCTTTTGGTAAATTAAAAAACAAATTACAAAACAAAATCCACTCAAAGCGTTGTTTTGCCACGTTTAAGCTAAGGTCAGATACTTCAAAATCAGGTCGGCGCTTTTATCAACACCGATTTTACTAGTATCAATACACAGGTCATACTGTTTGGCATCCGACCACTTTTTCCCTGTAAATGTGCTGATATAATGAGTCCGTTCTTTATCGCTTTGAGCGATCATTTTTTCGGCTTCAGCTTTAGAGATATGGTACTGCTCCTGTATCCTCTTCGCTCTGAAATCTGCATCTCCGTGAAGGAAAATCCTTACACAATTTGGGTGGTCACGCAACACATGAAAGCCGCAGCGTCCAATGATAACCGAAGGCCGGTCTTTGGCGAACCGTTTAATGACATTTGCTTCAGCATTGAACACATCAAAAGACGTGGGGGCGAATTTTCGCGGAGTTGGTATGTAAGCGTCCGGTGAGGCGCCGCTATACAGCCAGAATGATTTCCAGAAGGTTTCCGTTTTTTCATCCTGCGATTCCACATCTTCTACAAAAGCAGAAAGTTGTTCGGCAGCTTTTGTAATAATTTCATGATCTGCATAATACATGTTCAGCTTTTGCGCCAGCTGCTGCCCGATGTATGCACCGCCACTGCCAAGCTCGCGGCTGATGGTGATGACTAAATGTTCTTTCTGTTTCATTTTTGCATCTCCTTATTTAAATGATTTATTTCATAATGAAATTGTCATTATTATATGACAAATATAAAGGAAAATGGTCGGAAAACCAAGAAATTCTGTATGGATTATCTGGCGAAAAATGAAAATTATGTGATCGTGCTTGAAGAAAACTGATACTTTTGATTGGTGAAATTTCTAATCTTGCTGCTATGAAAAAGTTTTTATCAAACATTTTTTTGTTATTTATTATAACCATTGTCTCATGTGGATTACAGGCTCAAAATGCTGCAAAGGCAAAATATGTTTTTTTGTTTATCGGCGATGGCATGGGTGTCAACCAGGTTTTTGTTACTGAAAAATACAATGAGCTCACAAAGGCAGAACCCTTGGTTTTTATGAATAATAAATGGGCCTTCGGGCTTTCCATGACGGAATGCGCAGATAGTAATAAAATAACTGATTCAGGGGCCGGTGGTACAGCGATAGCTTGCGGTGAACGGACAAGTTTCGGCGATATTGGTGAATATAAAGGAAAAGAGCTGGAGAGTATTGCCGAATACCTGCATACAAAAATGAATTTTAAGATAGGGATCATCACCAGTGTGCCACTCAATCACGCGACTCCTTCCTGTTTTTATGGGCACGAACCCACCCGAAGAAATTACGACAACCTGACCAACGACCTTGTCGCCAGCGGTTTCGAATTGTTTGCCGGCGGCGGGTTTCAGCTTGGAAATGCCGACTCGGCGAAAAATATATACAAAAACTTTGATGGGGTAATACGGAAATTAAGCGAAAACGATTTTCAAATGGTGTTTAACGAAAAGCAATTAACATCGGTGGCACTGCCAATGAAAAGCCGGGTAATGATTATCGATACGGCCATCCGTAACAAACAGCAGAAACTGAAAAATTGTTACAGCGACGAAAAAAACTCCCTGCCCTGTATCCTTGACGAGCCCGGTTGTAAGATGAAACTTGCTGCATACACTGAATGTGCTCAGAATTTACTCATGAACGACAACGGTTTTTTCATCATGGTTGAAGGTGGAAAGATCGACTGGGCGTGCCATGACAATGATGCCCTGACGGCCATTTGGGAGATCAATGCGTTTAACGAAGCCATCAAAAAAGCCTACGAGTTTTACCTGAAGCATCCTGAAAATACGCTGATCATTGTTACAGCCGATCACGAAACCGGAGGCATGGCCCAGGGTGCACGACCCGATGATAAAACCCCCGGCAAAAAAGATGGTTACGCCTTACAAATAAAGAAACTCCTGGTTCAAAAACAATCCTACATTTACACCACCGGTGATTCCTTGCAAAAAATTCAGAAAGCAGCGCGGATCGGGTGGACCACCTTCGAACATTCGTCAGCTCCTGTGGGGGTTTGGGCTATTGGTAACGGAAGTGAAAAATTTTCAGGGATCATAAAAAATTCAGATATAAAAGAAAAGATTTTGAACCTGGTAAGATAACCTGAGTTTTACTCAAATCACAAAAATCAAATAACAAATCACAAACAAATCTCAATCCGCTGCGGCGGACAAACAATTCAAACATTTGGATAAGTTGTAAACTATAAAAGTGCTGTTTGGAAATTTGATATTAATTATTGAATATTGTTTGGATTTTGGTTCGCCGCGGCGAATTGTATTTTGGAATTTATGGTATTAACATTGTCGTTTTGCTTTCATTCCTAACCTTACTCACTCCAATGGTAGCTGCAACCACCGAATAAGCCGGTGCAAAGATAAAGCCCACAACCGGAACAAAGAAAAACAGCAAATAAAATACGATGCCATTTGAAACAGCCATACCACGGTTTTTCCGGACAAACTTCACGCTGTCCCTTACTTTCATTCTAAAACGTTCATTCGAATAATCGATCATGGAAAACCCATAAAAGTAACAGGTGATAAAGAACATGATGATCGGAGCAAACCATCCGGCAATGGGGATATAGCTTGCGAAAAAAAGCAGGATCATAAAGGCCATTTCAATCAAAAAATTCCGGATGACAATCCTGATGCCTCTTAAGACATCTTTAATAAATTGCCCCAAACGAAACGGATAATTAGTTCCTGTGAGGATTTTATCTGTTTTTTCAGAAAGAAGGGCAAGGGCGGGAGAGAGGATGGCTAGCACAATATAGCGGTATACGGATGTGTAAAACAGAAATAACAACAGATATAACCCTATCTTAAAAATCCATTTAAAGAAAACAATAACATATTTTAAAAAACCTTCCGGTGAAGATGATAATCCTGTAATGTCAAGCAGCCAATCCGTAAAAAGGGTGATATAATGCCAGCCGAAAAATATAAGCAGCAACAGCATGGCAATATTGATGATCGCCGGTAAAAAGACATAACCCCACAGCCGGTGTTTTACAATAAGTTTGTGCGCATCGGAATATGTGTTGAAACCAAGTTTGAATTTCGGCAGGAGCGGCATTTATCAGAATTTTCTCTTAATAACTTTTTTAACGTTTTTGCTGATCTTCGAAATCCGGTCGATATTTTCCTGAATAGGTGATTTGGTAAGCCCGTCGATGCTCAGGTTTGAATTCTGATGGCGGACGGAATGTTGTTCAGGGTATACGATCACAAAACTATATTTTATAAAGTTTTTTGAAAGTTGTTTGGGTAAGTTTGAAAGATACGGATGGTGTGAAATCGTATTTTCACGGGCGTTGATCCAGAACAACAGGTCTGTATGGTTCAGGTGATCCCTTAACGATTCCAGGTTGGCGTAATCATCAAATTTAATAAAGTTCACCGAAGAAGCCTTGGAACCATCGAAATCTTTCATTAAATGTTCCAGGGTCTCATCCTTGGCAAAGATCATCACCTTGGATGAAAGTTCCTTCGAAATCTCAGATATTTGCCGGACCCATTTTTTGTAACCCGGTTCATACTCAGCTCCGGGCGGGACTATAATCACCAGGCGTTTGTAATACCCCAGCGGGTTGGCAACTTTCACCACAAAAATCATCTGGTTGTTTTTCGGAAGGATATTGTCCACGATACCTCCAAAGAGGCTGAGTAACGAAGTGGTCTGCCCGTTCCATCCAAGAACCACTTTGGTGATCATCAGCTCCTTGATCGCGCGGTTGATCCCGTTAGCTACGTTGACGTCAATGCGTGTTACGATCCGCACCGTTTTGTCTTCCGAGACAGCCTGATTTACAATGCGTTCAATACTTTGGGTTTTTACCATGATTTCGTAACGGGCCTCTTCAGTGTCAGGGCTGCCGGTAAAAACATTCAGCGGATATAAGGGCTCTTTGGATTTTTTGTTCTTGATGAGCAGGGCGAAATTTATCAGCATTTGCATAGTCTCCGGGTTGGATAAAGGAACCAGGATGCGTTGCTTGATAACGTCGTCTTCAACAACATAGCTTTTTTCGACGCGTGCTAATTTTCTTCCGGCGCTTTCGGTAACAAAAGAACTTATCAGGCAACTTACAAAAATAACGATGATAGTCCCGTTAAGCATGTCAATATTGAGAATGCCCAGATTATACCCGACCAAAATTATGGCAATGGTCGCGGCAGCATGTGAACTGCTCAATCCAAAAAGCACGTGGCGTTCCACCCTGGAAAAACCGTAAAGCTTTTGTGTGGCATAGGCTGCAACGTATTTGGTAGCTTCAGCAGTAAGTACCAGCAATCCGGCAATGATCAGGGTGTCATAACCACTGAATAAAACGTTCAGGTCCACAATCATACCCACGCCAATCAGAAAGAAAGGAATAAAAATCGTGTTGCCGATAAAAACCGTCCTGTTCATTAGTACCGAGGATGAAGGCACCAGGGAATTCAGCGCCAATCCGGCCATAAACGCACCCACCATGGGCTCTATCCCGGCAATTTCGGACAGGAAAGCAGAGGCAAACAGTATGCATAACAGGTACAAATATTGCGCAGCGCCGTCACCTTCGAGATTTTTAAAAAACCACCGGCTTATTGCAGGCACGACCCATAGCATTATCACTACGAATAATGACAAAGAAATAATCATAATGATCCAGAACTGTGTATCCAGCGTGCCCTGAAAAACTTTTACAATAATGGCCAGTAACAACAATACCGCCGTATCCGTAATGATGGTCCCTCCGATAACAATATTTACCACACGGTTTTTGGTAATACCCAGCCGGGAAGCAATCGGGTAGGAGACCAGGGTGTGTGTGGAAAACATGCTGGATAATAGCAATGACGGCAGAAAACTAAGTTTGATAACATAATACGTAACAAAAAAACCAAGGATCAGGGGGATGAAAAAGGTAAAGGCCCCGAAGACCGCGCTACGGGAACGGTTTTTTTTGAAGTCCACCAGGTCGATCTCCAGCCCGACAAGAAACATGATGTACAACAGGCCAAACTGCGAAAGCATGTTCACGCCGTTGACCGGCGATATTATATTAAACCCGTGCGGGCCGATCAGCACGCCGGCCAGGATAAAACCTACAATACCCGGGATGCGTAATTTCCTAAGCAGGCGCGGGGCAAGAAAAATGATGACAAAAATTAATAGAAAAACAAGGATGGAGTCGGTGATGGGTAGTTGAAATTTATCTAAAAATTTCACGGGGAATTTTTGACAAAAATATAAAATAAAAATGATTTAGTTCGACGTTTTTTCAAAGAATATTTACTTCAGGCTCAATAAATATCCCGAATTTGTCAAAAACACTTTCCTGGATTTTCTTGGAAAGTTCCACTATTTCGGTGCCGGAGGCATTTTTGTAATTCACCAGGATCAGCGCCTGATGTTCATTTACGCCTGCATCGCCTGTACGATGGCCTTTCCATCCGCATTGGTCGATGAGCCACCCGGCGGCCAGTTTATGCCTGTTGCCTGCGGCAGGGTAATGAGGCATTTTAGGAAACCTTACGATCAGTTGGTTAAACAAATCATCGTCAACCATGGGGTTTTTGAAGAAACTTCCTGCAGACCCTACTTCTTTTGGGTTGGGGATTTTTCGGTCGCGGATGTTGCAAATCGCTTTGCTGACCGTCGCCAGATCTGGTTTGTTGCTGCTGATGCGCCGCACCTCCTCAGCCACACCGCCATATTCCAAATGAAAATCGGGATTTTTTGAAAGATGAAATACCACATTGGTTATGATGACTTTACCTTTCAGTTGCCTTTTAAAAATGCTGTCGCGGTATCCGAAATTGCATTCAGCCTGCGTGAATTTCATCCGGCTGCCATCCTCAAGGCTTACCGCACAGACTTCTTTTATACAGTTTTTAACTTCAGTGCCATAAGCGCCGATATTCTGTATCGGGCTGCTGCCCACCTGTCCCGGTATGCCTGAAAGGTTTTCCAGTCCGTACAACTCTTCCGTGATGCAGAACTTAATCAAGTCTTCCCATAATTCGCCGGCAGCAACGTCAATGGTGGCGGAGGTTTTATCATCAGAAAGTTTTTTAAAACCTTTGGTGCTTATTTTCGCGGCTAAACCTTCGAAATTTTTTGTAAAAAGAATATTGCTTCCACCACCCAGCGGGAGCAGCGGAATTTTTGTTTCGTGATAAAAACCCAGCAGTTCTTCGTAATCGTGCAGCTTCGAAATTTCAGCAAACCACCGGGCGCTTACGTCCATGCCAAATGTGTTGAACTTTTTCAGGCTGAAATTTTCAAAAAACTCCATAAGGGCGTTATTTTAAGGAAACCATATATTTTCTCGCAGCATCCACAAAAGCAATAAACAGCGGGTGCGGGCTGAGCACGGTGCTGCTGTATTCGGGATGGAACTGCGCCCCAATGAACCAGGGATGATTGGTGTTTTCAATGATCTCCACCAGGTTTTCTTTCGGATAAATCCCCGCGGCAATAACGCCGGCTTCTTCGAATTGTTTCAGGTATTCGTTGTTGAATTCGTAACGATGGCGGTGGCGTTCGCTGATGGTTTCCTTTTTATAAATATCATACACCTTCGTCCCTTTTTTTAACTGGCATGGGTATGCTCCGAGCCTCATGGTGCCGCCTTTGTTGGAAATATTTTTCTGGGCTTCCATGATGTCGATCACCGGATTTTTGGTGTCTTTGTTCATCTCGGTTGAATTGGCATCTTTGTAACCGAGTACATTACGGGCAAATTCAATTACGGCACATTGCATGCCCAGACAGATGCCCAGAAACGGGATGTTGTTTTCCCTGACATACCGTATGGAGGTTATTTTACCTTCGATCCCGCGCCCGCCAAAACCGGGGGCCACCAGCAAGCCGTGTATCCCTTTGAGTTTTTCGGCCACGTTTTCTTCTGTGATATGCTCGGATTGTATGGTGGTGAGGTTTACCTTGCACTGTAAATCGGTACCTGCATGAATAAACGATTCAACAATGGATTTGTAGGCGTCTTTGAGCTCCACATATTTGCCGACCAAGGCAATATTCACTTCGCTTTTCGGGTTTTGCAGCTTGTACAGGAACTTTTCCCAGCTTTCAAGATTGGGCTCCCCGGTGAATGGTGTCTTGGTTTTTTCGAGCACCACCACATCTAGCATTTCTTTCTGCATCAGAAGAGGAACATTATAAATCGTGTCGGTATCTATAGATTCTATGACTGAGCGTGGCGAAACGTTGCAGAACAAAGCGATCTTATGTTTTAATGCATCGTGAAGTGGTTTTTCGGTGCGGCAGACCAGTATATCGGGCTGCACTCCGAGTTCAAGCATGGTCTTTACAGAATGCTGGGTCGGCTTGGTTTTTAGCTCTCCTGCAGCGCGGAGGTAAGGAATTAACGTGAGGTGCACCACTACACAGTTAGTTTCTCCTAGTTCCCATTTCATCTGTCGAACGGCTTCAATGTAAGGCAGGGATTCTATGTCGCCTACGGTACCACCTATTTCGGTGATCAGGAAATCGAGGTTGTGGTCTTTGGCCAGAAGTTTCATCCGGTATTTTATCTCGTCGGTAATATGCGGGATGATCTGGACGGTAGCGCCTAAAAAGTCGCCTCGCCGTTCTTTGTCGATGACTGCCTGGTAAATACGCCCGGTGGTGATGTTGTTTGCCTGGGAGGTAGGCACATTCAGAAAACGTTCATAATGCCCCAGGTCGAGGTCGGTTTCGGCGCCGTCGTTGGTCACATAACACTCCCCGTGTTCGTACGGGTTGAGGGTGCCCGGATCGATGTTGATGTATGGGTCGAACTTTTGGATGGTGACGGCAAAGCCTCGTGCCTGAAGCAGTTTGGCCAGCGATGCTGAGATAATTCCTTTGCCTAATGATGAAGCAACTCCGCCTGTGACGAAGATATATTTTGTTTGCGGCATGGTGATTTATTAAAAAGCAAATTTCAGCATAAAACAAATACTTACCGTATTATTTTTTCAGATTTTTTTAACAGGAAAAAATGAGGGAATAATATTTTATAATTTATTTGGTTCATTTATTTTATGTACTTAGATTTGTGTTGACTAAAGTAATTTGTAAATTCGCTTAAAGAAAAATAAATATATAAGGTGCACATGTCAGACTGGTGGAAGTTATTCTGGTATGGTTTTGATAAAGCGATAAACGAGTTATGGACAAGTTTACAAGAAGTCTAGGGAGGTAAATATTATGAAAATAAAAACAGAAATATTTCAGAAAGGGAATAAGAATGTCATAAATAATAATGATATTTATTCATTACCATCGAACGGAGTTATTTTTTCGCCTTTTAGTTTCAATATTGACCCAATGGAATATCTTATTCTGATTAATTTTGAAAAGGATCCTGATGAGTATTATAATAGCCTTGAATTTCAGCAAGCATGTGATAAAAACGGTAAAAGGCGCTTATTGGTAATAGCTTACCGAACCGATGGCGCGACCGATATTTATTATCAACCAGGTTTTCCATTTGGATCACAAGATAGTGTTTTAAATAATGCCGGCTTTTTTGAGAGGCCCTTGGAGAATGCAAAGTTTGAAGTAAACGTTAATGGTATAGAAGTTAATTTTATCCTCGAAGATAAAATAGGCCGTGAGATAAAAGTAAGAGTCAACGAAAGTAAAAGACAGAAAAAGAATCCTTTCTTTTTGCTCGCACCTGTAGGAGCAAATTCATTAAAGCCAAAGTCTTTACCCATTTATTCACTATATGAAATGTCTTTTACAAAACAAAAATATACCAATATAGAGATAGAGATTGATAAAGTAAAACATAAGCCCGATACTTTTCCAATGCCGATAGATGGCTCCAAAAACTACTTCACTCGCTATTCTGTTGATACATTTAATGTTGATTGGAATAAAAATTTCAAAGGTCCATTATCTCCATTAACCCCTGACAATAATTGTAAAATAGAAGACTTGGGAACAACCTATGATATAGAGGAGAAAAGTGGGCATTATGAAATAAAACGAATGAGTACGAAGAACAAGAAACATAAGATTTCAATTGAGTTTTATCCGGCAATACCTGATGTTGTCTGCCTCAGACAAGGAGTAGAAATAAATGGGAACTTCTCAATCAAAACTGATGATACAGCGGGAACCATAGGTGGAAATTACCAGATCAAAAGGCATGAAAACGACATTGATTTTACGATTAATCCCACTGGTGGTTGGGAACCCAACGAAAGCAGATTGGTATTAAAAATTTTATTCTTTGTTGTAAAAATCTTCAAGGAATGGCCAAAAAGCTATGTTTGGAATGCACAGATTAGATTGGATGACGCAGGACAACCAATAATGCAATCCGCTTGGAAAAGGATCTAAAATGTATCAGGAGAAATGTCTAGTAAAGAGCATACATCTTGGAAAGGTTAAAGAAATGGCAAAACGGGTTTTAAAGAGGATTATGAAAGCTATAATGGCCAGTTTTTAACTTTTTAAGACTGATATATATGAAATTTCGAAGATCAGCCATCATATGCTGTTATGCATCCTAAGAGTCAACATCAATGACCCCAAATTTCTTATAAATAATAATCTGTAATTTTACCTTAATAAAATTCGAACATGAGAAAGACTTATAAAAAAGCCGTTCTGGAAGCCTTAGAACGTACAAATCATGAAAAAAATGAAATTCTAACCGAAGCAGATATTCAGCACTTACCTGTTATTGTTCAAAAGTACCTTCATTACTCAGGGGCAGTCGGAAAAGAAAAAGTATTGAATTTTAGGGTAGAGTTTAAAGGGGGGATCAGATCAAAATCTACCGAAGACTTTATGCCTCTTAAATCAGTGCAATATAATTTCACGGACAAGCCCAGCCGGTTTTTTTACATCGTTGCAAAGAAAAAAGGAATTCCAGCAAAAGGTATTCACTTGTACCAAGATCAGACGGCAATCATGGTGGTGAAAATTTTCGGCCTGTTTACAGTTGTTGATGCTAAAGGGAAAGAAATGAATCAGGGTGAAACTGTAACATTATTTAACGATATGTGTTTTATGGCACCGGCTTCACTAATTGATCAAAATATCGAATGGAAGGAGGTTGACAATAAAACCATCGATGCAAAATTTACAAACGGCCATATAACTATCGGTGCAACATTGTATTTCAATGAAGAGGGTGAACTTGTCAACTTTATAAGTAACGACAGATTCGAAACTGCAGATGGTAAAATTTTTAAAAACTATCCTTGGATTACTCCCGTGACAGGCTATACAAACGTAAATGGATATCGACTTCCTTCAGGTGCAAAACTAATTTATAAACATCCTGACGAAGATTTTTGCTATGGCGAGTTCAATTTAATTAGTATAGAATACAACTGCAGAGATTTTATATAAAGTACGAACGCATAATACCGGACGGTTAGAAAACATTTCTTTCTTATTTTATGGCTTTGTAATAGTAGCTGCAGATATTTTTTTATAAAAAATATCAGAAGTTAGATTTAAAATAATAATTTTATATTTGTTCACCATATTTGTCCTGGGTAATATTAAAACCTAATGATGATTGCATTGAAGTCCCTGTTACTCGTCCTCATTTCTTGTCTCCAGCTGATTACATACGGACAGCTTTCCTTTGATGATGTGAAGATGGAAAAGATCCATCAAAAAAAAATCAGGGAGTATATTGAAGGGTGCATAGGAAATAGCAAGCACCAGTTTGCTGAGATTCATCCCTCGTGGAAACGCGGAAAGGACTTGTCGCCATACAGCAAAAACGAAATGACGTTCTGTTTGAAAGGCAAGCTGGAGGATGTCTGGCAAGGCTATATATCGGCAAATCCTTCAAAATCCTGGAACGGCCGAAAGGTTTCCTTTGGTTTGTTAATACAGAAATTCCCGGGTAACATTTTTTATAATAATGATTCGATAATGGGGGTGGATACCGGGCAGGTTTATTTTTTAAATCTTAAGCTGTTACTGGGCCTTTATAAGGTTCCGGTGGCTTTTGAAATGATTACGGTGGATGCGGAAGAAAAGGTAATAGAATTCAGTTACATTGAAGGGAATAAATCGAGCGGCGTCCAGCAGATAAAATTTTCGGATATTGGCGGAAACCGCACATTAATTGTTCACAGCAGTTATTTTAAGAGTAAATCAAAATTCCGCGATAAAAACCTATATCCCTTTTTTCATGAAAAAATCGTCAGTGATTTTCACCGGAATATGAGAAAGTTGCTGCATTTGAAAAAAGCAAGCATGAAGATAAAAAAGAGGTGAGGCTGCGAACAGGCCGTAAATAGATAATTTTTCACATCAGGCATTTCCTAAACACAAAATTTCACTAATATTGTGTCCTTATATTTTGATTATATTAAGGAAGCAAAATGGCAGATTCAATTAAGATCGGGTTTGATAACGAAAAATACCTTCAGGAGCAGACCGCTGCAATTCTTGAGAGGGTTGGCAGGTTTAACGACAAACTTTACCTGGAATTCGGGGGCAAAATACTTTATGATTATCATGCTGCACGCGTGCTGCCGGGCTTCGACCCCAACGTGAAAATGCGGCTGTTGCAACTTTTAAAAGATAAAGTGGATGTGATCATGTGCATCCATGCAGGCGATATTGAACGCAATAAAATCCGTGCTGATTTTGGTATAACCTACGATGTTGACACCTTTAAAACCATAGATGATTTAAGATGGTGGGGCATCAATGTGGCCGCTGTGGTCATCACCCGTTATCAGAATCAACCGGCTGCCAAAACTTTTAAAAACAAACTGGAATTAAGAGGTGTAAAAGTTTATTTACATTTTCCGACCAAAGGATATCCGACGGATGTTGACCTTATTGTTAGCGATCAGGGCTATGGGGCAAACGAATATATCAAAACTACCCGGCCCATTGTAGTTGTTACCGGCCCCGGGCCTGGCAGCGGCAAACTGGGCACCTGCCTCTGCAACCTGTATCATGAATACAAAAGAGGAATAAAAGCCGGCTATGCCAAATTTGAAACATTTCCTATCTGGGACCTACCGCTCAACCATATGGTCAATATTGCCTATGAGGCTGCCACTGCCGACCTGAGAGACGTAAACATGATTGATACGCATCATCTGAAAGCCTACAATAAAGAGGTGGTCAATTATAACCGCGATATAGAAGCATTTAATTTGCTCAAGAAAATTCTTGAAAAAATCACAGGCGGGGAGTCCATGTACAAATCCCCGACCGATATGGGTGTGAACCGGGCGAGCGCAGGCATTGTGGATGATAAGATCATTCAGGAAGCATCCTACCAGGAGATCATCCGCAGGTACTTCCGTTGTGCTGTTGAATATGCCATGGGCCTCACAGAAAAGGACACACTGAACCGCTCCAGGGAGATCATGGATAAAATCGGCGCTAAAGAGGAAGACCGTAAAGTAGTATTACCGGCAAGAGAAGCCGCCAAAGCAGCAGAAAAATGCGGAAAAGGAAATGAAGGGGTTTTTTGCGGATCAGCCATCGAAATGCATGATGGAACCATCATTACCGGCAAGAACTCTCCTTTGTTGCATGCGTCTTCCAGCCTGATCTTAAATGCTACCAAACACCTGGCAGGCCTTCCCGATAGTATGATACTGCTACCTGCAAATATCATCGATTCGGTGACTCATTTGAAAAAAGATATACTGAATGGCAAAAAGGTCAATCTTGATGTGGAAGAAACATTGATCGCCCTGGCCATCAGCGCCACCACAAATCCGGCGGCAAAGATGGCGCTGGAAAGCCTGAAGGAATTGCAGGGTTGCGAAATGCATTCCACACATATTCCTACAGCAGGTGATGAGGCAGGATTCCGGAAATTAAAAGTGAACGTGACCTGCGATCCCGTATTTTCTAGCAAACGGTTATTTGTCAGTGAATAGAAGAGTCTAAAAAAGTACTTCTTACCAGAAATACCTAAAGGCTAAACCACTGTTTTATCAACACATCTGCTTTGTGAGCGTTTTTCTTATAACTGAACTCATTGGTTTTGGGTGAGTACACATAGTCTTTTGCCCATTTACCATGGTTTTTGGCCACCTGGCCGATCGCGTTGCAAATAAAATGGAGTTCCTCGTCCGTCATGGTGGGATGGAGTGATAGGCGCACCCAGCCGGGTTTTTCCGACAGGTCGCCGCTGGTAATTTTCGCGGTGATGTGTTTTGATTTCTGATAACTCACATCAAGTAAAAAATGCCCGTAGGTGCCGGCACAGGCGCATCCTCCGCGTACCTGTATGCCGAAACGGTCGTTCAACAGCTTTACCGCGAGGTTGTAATGCAGCCCGTCGATATAAAATGAGATAACTCCCAGGCGGCACCGGATTGAATCAGCAAGGATGTGAATGCCCGGAATTTTCGGGAGTTTTTCAAAGGCGATTTTAAGCAGTTCTTCCTCACGTTTCTGTATGTTGGCCGTACCCATTTTATTTTTCAGTTCGATGCACAGGGCGGTGCGGATGGCTTGTAAAAACCCCGGTGTGCCGCCGTCTTCGCGGGCTTCAATGTTGTCGAGGTACTTATATTCACCCCAGGGGTTGGTCCAGTCAACCGTGCCGCCGCCAGGCTGGTCGGGAGCATGGTGCGGGTACAGCGATGAATCAAAAATCAAAACGCCTGAACTGCCCGGCCCGCCAAGAAATTTGTGAGGCGAAAAAAATATGGCGTCAAGTTTTTCCATGGGATCGGCCGGATGCATATCAATATCGCAATAGGGCGCTGAAGCGGCGAAGTCAACAAAACAAACGCCTCCGTGCTGATGCATCATTTTGGCCATCTGGTGGTAAGGAGTGGTAATGCCGGTAACATTAGAACAAGCAGTAAAAGAACCTATTTTGAATTTGCGGTCCTTATATTTTATTAATTCCTGTTCAAGATGGTTCAGATCCACAAGCAGGTCTTTTCCGGGTTTGACCAGCACCACTTCGGCATTGGTTTCATACCAGGAAGTATGGTTCGAATGATGTTCCATGTGCGTGATGAAAACCACCGGCTTTTCTCTTTTTTGCAGGCAGTCACTTTGGTTTATCATGCCGCAGGTCCGAAGCCCCAGGATCCTTTGAAGCTTGTTGACAACCGCCGTCATCCCGAATCCTGCCGTAATGATAACATCGTTGGCCGATGCATGGACGTGCTCTTTGATCTTTTGATGTGCCATATGATATGACAGCGTCATCAACGTGCCGGTTTCACTGGTTTCGGTATGTGTATTGCCGACATAAGGCCCGATCTTTTCCGTTATGATCTTTTCGATGGGTTTGTATAATCTTCCGCTGGCAATCCAGTCGGCATAGATCATTTTAACAGGGCCGTAAGGTGTTTCAAAAGTTAGGTCGTTACCTATAATGTCTTTCCTGAATTTTGAGAAATGTTTTTCCTGTGCTGTCATAAACTCTAAAATGCAATTGCCTGTTATTTGGCGTTAATGATTTTCTCTTCTATTATATTTTGTCTTTCAATTCTTTTTATTTTTTTCCAGATTATTAGTTCCGGTACAATGAAAACAGCTGAAGATGCAACAATAGTAATGTAAAATAGAACGGTCAAAACAATACTGATTCCATCAGTCTTACCCATAAAAGGGTAATTACTTGTTCCCCGGACAAAGTAAGCGTATAAAATATACCAGATAATCGAAAGTGTGCTTATTATTAGAAAAATCAATTGTCTTTTTGTTTTGATTTTCTTAATTAATAAGCCAAAGAGTAAAAAACAAATTCCAATGATAAAAAGAAATGGCATAAAAACAACCCACACTCTTTCTACTGAAAAATCGTTTGATGTTGTGATCATTAGCAATGACATTGTCATAAAATAAAATGAAAGAAACGTAATAGCACCTCCGTAAATGATTAGAAATATTCTTATCCCCTTTATTTTTTTATCCATAACAATCTTATTTGTTTAAATGACATATAACATCAAGCTGTTATTCGTCGTTGTTTTGTTCGTCGGATTTTCCTATTTTTTTCAGAAAATCTTTTTTGCGTTTTTCTGTTGAGATGATAAAAGCATACTGGGGTAATTTATCCTCGGCTTTCAAAATGTTCTTATCTGACTCCATGGCTTTTTTGATCAGGTCGTTGTAGTCTTTGCGTGAAGATATGGATTGCAATTTGTTCATCGCGTAATTAAAGTAGTACCAGTCGTTACCGACTTCAAAATACATATTGATGACGCTTCCGCTGCGTTTACGTGAAATTTCGATGTATCCGTCCACATATTTGTTGATCTGATTGTCACCAAGCATAGCAATACCTATTGGGCTTTCGGATACCAGCGACCGCGATTTCGCGTTCCAGGTGAATTTGATGTCGGAAGCTACCAGCGTATGGCTCATTTCTTCCGGGATGGATTTAAATTTTCCCGAGAGGCTGAGCTGGTTGATAAGGTCATCGGCTTTTTTTGGCCCCACCATGAAACGCATGGCATTGTAAAATTTATCTTCGGAGGGATCGGCGGGCTCCAGGGAGCCGTCGTTGATGATGTCCTGTGCAAATAGCTGATAAGCATCTTTATCGAAGAAAAAGTCAAGGTTCATGGCAATGTCAAAAAAGGTATGGTTGTCGATCATGTTGTTCGTAACCTTGCCAAAGGACTCCAACTCAACCCTGCCGAGGTTGGCGCCCATATTTACCCGGCCCTCGCCGAAAATGACACAATTCTTTTTGTCCAGGTAAATATAGTTTTCCGGCTGGATATACTTGGCGGAAGAATCGATCACGGGGCCGACATAATAGCGTTGTGCCGCCTTGTCGTAGGTCAGCTGTCCTTTAGCGGTAATCACATCTGAGTCGTTGAAACGGTTTTTGCTCTGAACAAAAGCCGGATAAACCAGTGTAGAATCATCCCCGATATAAAGCCCCATGCCGAGGTCGTTACCGGTAGCTCCGGCCAGGTATTCTTTTGGCTGGTCTGTAACAGGAATCGCAACATTCATCGGATCAATATCTGCAACAAATCGCATCCACTTTGGTTTTAAGGTGTCACATTCGTGTTTGATGCGCGCCCCTCCGTCGAAATTCAAAAATTCCTTATCGGCAAACAAAGACACCTTGCCGGTAAAAGCAAAATACGGGCTGAGGGTGAAGGCCGCTTCCTCTTTAATGTCACCGTAAGCAGCGGTTTGCCCGTTTTTATCAACCTCTATCTTTTTCAAAAATATTTTCTGTTTGTCACCGAGTTCATCGACATAGTCATAGAACCCGTTTCCTTTATAAAGTTTTTTGGAAAATATCTCCACCGTATCGTTATAAATATAATGAAATTTGGAATCGGTATTTGCAATGATTTTGGCATTTATCAGAGGCAGTATTTCAGCTTTTTTCAAAATGGTGACTTTGCCGGAATCAGGATATATAGCAGCATCTGCGACTAGTATTACCGGGACATCACGCGTGTGGATAATATTTTCGGTGAGTGTGTATACGGCATCCGGTGCATAAAAATATAAGGAATCCTGTGCGGGATGTTCAGAAATAAAATACGATTCTGTGAATTCCTCATCGGCAAGTTCTTTCAGAGTCTTGGTTTTAAGATATGAATACTTCTCCTTCTGGCTGCTGTGAAATTCGAGCAGGTCTTTGATCATGTACCAGTCGAAATTGTACATATAGCACGCGTAATCGTTAAACGGAAATGTGATTTTCGAGTTTTCATCGTTTGATTTGAATTTGCCGATTTGTGTTTTAAAGTCGATATTAACATTAAAGTTTTCTGTCTTTAATACCAACTCATTCAGGTCCGGCGTCTTGAATTTTACGTTGGTGGTATCAGATGAAAACGCATGATGTTTCAGCAAATATTCATCGGAAGACATTTCCACTTTTCCGAAAGAAATAACACCGTGGGCATTAAGCTTTTTGGAAGACAGGGTCAGCCCTCCTTTCAGCAATACTTTTGAGGAGTAAAGATCAAAGGGTTTTGAAATCTGGTTCACTTCCATAATATCCTGGTATGGGTACCACCGTATATCAACGTCTTCAGCATACACCGGCGGGTATTCCACAGGTGTACTCTTTTCTGCTATGGTATATTCGTAAGCTTTAGCATACATGGAGTCGGGGAAGAAAATGATATCGTTGGAGCGGCTTGTTGAAGTCAGGTATTTTAAGGTTCCCTTGCCGAGGAATCCTTTATAACTCAGGTCGATAATAGAATCATAGGTGCCTTTACCGCCATATGCTTTATAGCCTCCCGGAGGGGTTTTTATCACAAAACCGAGCGAATAATCGGGCTGTACCGTCAGTGGTTCAATGATGTCAGGGAAAATTCCTGCGGAGACCAGGTATCCGTTGAATTGCTTGCGTTCACTGTTGTAGTTGTCGAGTGTGTCGATCCGAAAAGGTTGTAAACGGAAATAAAAACGGTCGCGGGAATAAACCTTATTGAAAATAAAAGGTTTGTCGTAATAAACATACGCATCTTTTTTACTTATAAAAGAGGGGAAGGTGGGAAATGATTTTAGCCCGGATTTGTTGTTAGGGTGGTCGATGAGCAATTCGCCATTCAGGTTTTCAATAACCGTCCTGACTTTTACCAGCGGGTGATGCCCGTATAGATCTGTCGGTTTGGTGCGGTCCTGGACTTTAAAACTCATAGAGTCGGTCATAGGCATTTCGAACTTGAACATATCGTATTTGAATTCGATTTTTTTTCCGTAAAAATCAAATAACCCGGCATGGATCCTGCCATCAAACTCGAAATCGCGGTTTTTTTTCAGTATGAGTTCCTGTTCGTAAGGATCTACATAAACATATTGGGAGTCGCTGAGGTGAACACGTGCCACCCCGCGGAGTTTTAATTCATTGTTCAACAGGTTGAGTGTGCCGTTGCTTTGCGCTGAAATCACCGAATTCAGTTGGATTACATCATAATCGGTCTTGCCAATTTTTGCATTTATGTAATTATAAATACGGTCTTTCAACACCACGATGCCGTCGTCGATGTTGTAAATGATAAATCCTTTTTCCGCGAAGGTCAGCAACATAGCCTGCACCTGTGATGGCTCGACTTTCATTTTATTGATGACATCCTTTTCGGTTATTACTTTGGACCCTTTGGCATCGCCGATCTGCTTGAGAACTACCAGGGGGTGAACTTCATCAAGGCCCCGGAGTTTTTCCCACCGGTATTCATTATAATAATTATCCGACTCAAAAATGGCCGTGCTTTCATTACCCAATCCCCTGATGAAGGTAAAGTCCATCTTTGGCTGATCCAGTTTCCAGTAAAGCGCCTGAAAGTACATGTCGATTTTATGATATGTGTTAAAATACGGGCTTTTCGATATCCCGTTTTCATCCCGGATCAGGCTCAATTCACGGTTTTCATTATTATATTTCATGTTCAGCCCCGGATGGAAGATAGAGTCAGCGTCAAGATAAATGACAACAGCAGACCTGTCGGAGCCAATCAGGTCCTTACGGATAATGAATTCTTTGGAAGAGAGTTTCACAAAACGTTTGTTATCTCTTTTGATATAGATATGGGCATCTTCTTCGGCACTTCCTTTACCAAGAAGCTTATTTCCGTGCATAGCAAAACCGCCGGCAAAATCAATATCTTTGAAAATGTCTTTTATCTCCAGGCTGTTATCAAAAGATGTGAACCTTGGATAAGATATCCTGTCCTCACTCACATCGGCAAGAACTTTTTCAGTCAGGGATCCTTTTAGTGGACGTTGAAAAAAGTTGGTATTATAAAAGGTGACGGTATCTACATCAAACTCTGATTTGGTGAGCTGGATGGTGTATTTTTTGTGAATTTCCGCATGTACCTCCTCCCATGGTAATCCAGCCCGGTCCCAATAAACTTTTCCATCCTTTCCTTCCCATTTATTCAGCGTGGGATAAAACTTTCCCTGTGTGCCATAAATGCAGGTACTGTCGTTTTTCTTGACACAAGTAAGGTCCAGCGAAGGAAAGTCAAAATAGGGCACCGTGTCGTATTTGAATGTAAAGTCACCGGAGTTGGATTTCCAGAACAACAATTGCGTTTCGTAAAGGTAATTTTTGGTCAGTAAAAGGTTCGTGGCCTCAAGCAGCGACATAAAACGAATATTATTTGACATCTTAGCCAGCTTTCTAAGGCTGAACTGCCATTCCTCGAAGCTTTCCACCGGAAGTTTTGAATTATGAAAATTGATCGTAGCGCGCAGGTATTGTTCGAAATTGGGATAAGTTTTCATTTTGCGTTTCAGCATCACGTTGCACATCTCGTAAATCGAGTCTTTTTCCTCCTTGTCAAATTTGTTCAGCCACATATCGGTAAAATCAACCATGACCTTTTTCCCCAGATCTTTCTGTTCCGAAGAAGATACGGCCTCAAACATATCGGTAAGCTCTTTTAAAAAAGCTTCCGGAGTTTTTGAGAATTGCTTTAACGGCTGTGCGATAATGTTCGCGCTTCCGAACAAAATAAAAATGAGAAGGAGGAATATTTTTTTCATAAACTAAAATTATTTTTTGGTATAAACCGATGCACACCAGGAATTCATCGTAATATAACGTACATGTTGCAGCCCGCATTGTGCCGCTTTCTGGTTTATCATTGTAACATCCGCTTCATAAAAACCACTTAATAGCAGGGTGCCTCCCTGTTTCAGGGCAGTAGCATAAGCCGGAATATCACTGAGAAGCACATTTCGGTTGATGTTTGCCAGGATCAGGCCAAAACTGTGCTGCCCGATGGAGGTAACATCGCCATGCAATACTTCAATGTCGGCCGCATGATTTTTTTCGATATTTTCAATGGAGTTGTTGTATGCCCATTCATCATTATCGATCGCCAAGACTTTTGAAGCCCCCATTTTTTTTGCCAATATGGCAAGCACGGCAGTTCCGCAACCCATATCAAGTACCTCTTTTTCGTGAACATCCTGCTCCAGCAACAGTTGCACCATCATGTGGGTGGTTTCGTGGTGGCCGGTGCCGAATGACATTTTTGGTTCAATAATGATCTCATATCTGATACCAGCTACCTCAGGATGAAAAGGCGCCCGGATATAGCATTCGTTGCCGATCTGCACCGGCTCGAAGTTGCTTTCCCAGACCGCATTCCAGTTTTGTTCAGGGATCTGGTTCAATGAATAATTGATCTTGATTTCTTTATTACTGAATATGCTTAGAGTTTCAAACGTTTCAGCGTTAAAAGATTTTTCAGGGATATAGGCCGAAAAACCTCTGTCTGTCTCGGCAAAAGATTCAAAACCATATTCTGATAAGGTGGCAATAACTATTTCAGTGTATCTTGGCGGAAAAACTTCACAGTTCAGTTCAAGGTAGTTCATTGATTGATTTTTGAAATGGATTCAATAATGGAAACAAAATCACCTGCCTTGAGCGATGCCCCTCCAATAAGCCCGCCGTCTACATCGGGCATGGCAAATAGGGTAGCGGCATTTTGGGCATTACAGCTTCCGCCATAGAGCAACGAGATGTTGTCAGTGGTTTCTTGTCCAAACTTCACCCCGATAAGTTGCCGGATAAAGGAATGCATTTCCTGGGCCTGTTCCGGTGTGGCTGTCAGCCCGGTACCTATGGCCCAAACCGGCTCGTAGGCAATAACGATCTTGCGGAAATCGGGTTCTTTCAATTGGAAAATCGCCTCGGCAAGTTGTTGCCTGACCACATTAAAATGTTTGCCTGACTTTCGTTCGTCAAGCAGTTCCCCGATGCAAAATATGGGTTTGAGGTTGTGCTGTAATGCTAATTCAACTTTTTTCAGCAGCAGGGCATTACTTTCCTGAAAATACATTCTTCGTTCGGAGTGCCCGATGATCACATATCTGGCGCCTGTTGAATATACCATAGCCGCTGAAACTTCCCCGGTATATGCTCCTTTTTCTTCGGCATAACAGTTTTGAGCTGCGACGTAAACTCCCGGCTGTTCACCGATAAGTTCTTTACACAAACTAAGAAAAGGAAACGGAGGTGCCAGGATTATTTCGGCCTTATTTTCGGCAGAAAGGCAGGCGCTTTGTTTCAGCCCGTTAAGGATTCCTTCCACAAGGGCCCTGGCTTCGGGCATGGTATTGTTCATTTTCCAGTTTCCGGCAATAATTTTTTTTCTCATGATTTTTGGTGATGATCCGTAATAGCAAAAATACATTTTAACAGCGTACCTTGTTCATAATTTAAAAAAAAGTTACTTTTACTTTTGTTAACCGAATAACTTATGTTATGACCATTCCGGAATTATTTGAATCATCCGTAACGAAATATGGCCAGAATCCTGTTTTATGGGAAAAATTGGGCGAAGCTTATACCAGTATCAGCTATGCGGAGGCATATCAGCGGGTGCTGAATTTTGCCAATGGGCTGCTTTGGCTCGGTGTGCATAAAAATGATAAAATCATACTTCTGGCGGAAGGCCGCAGTGAATGGGTGATCGCCGAGCTTGGGGTTTTGTATACAGGAGCGGTCAGCGTTCCGGTATCCGTAAAAATTGATGAGATAGGGGAGTTGCAATTCCGGATGGAACACTCCGAGGCACGTTTTATTATCGTTTCGGGAAGGCAATTGCCAAAAATTTTACAATTTAAAAATAAATTGCCCCGGGTAGAAAAGGTCATTCTCCTGGATGATATGGAAGTGAATGACGAAAACATCATCAGCCACTCCGAATTACTGAAACAGGGAATCCAATACCGGCAGGAAAATCCTGATAAGTTGCTTAACATCACGAAACAGATCCAGCCCGATGATTACGCGAATATCTGTTATACTTCAGGAACCACTGCCGACCCGAAAGGTATTTTGCTCACACATCGCAATTATACGGCAAATGTCTGGCAGGCTTCCCTGCTATTTGATGTTCCACAATGGTATGTGTCCCTGATGATCCTGCCCTGGGATCATTCTTTTGCCCATACGGTGGGCATTTATACGCTTTTGAAAAATGGCGCCAGCCTGGCTTCAGTGCAACTGGGAAAATCATACATCGAAACCGTGAAAAATATTCCTGTAAATATACGGGAGACAAGGCCTGTGTTTTTATTGAGTGTTCCGGCTCTTGCAAAAAATTTTAAAGCCAGTATCGAGAAAGGGATACGCGACAAGGGGAGTTTCACCAATAAACTTTTTCATGCTGCACTGAAAACCGCGTATTATTATAATTCTTTCGGTTATGATAAAGGCAAAGGGCTGCGTATTTTGGTAAAACCTTTGTACAAACTTTTCGACCTGATCTTGTTTAAAAAAATCCGGGCTGTTTTTGGCGGCCGATTGAAATTTTTTGTTGGCGGCGGCGCTTTACTGGATATTGATTTTCAACGTTTTTTTTATGCCATTGGCATTCCGATTTTTCAGGGATATGGCCTCACCGAGGCTTCTCCTATCATTTCTTCCAACACGCCTGAGTTTCATAAACTGGGCTCTTCGGGTAAACCGGTCAGCAATATGGAATTGAAAATCTGTGACGAACAAGGTAATTCTCTGAAGCAAGGCCAACAGGGAGAAATTGTTATTAAAGGCGAAAATGTGATGGCCGGGTATTGGAGAAATGACAAGGCCACCGCCCAAACAGTTCGTGATGGTTGGTTGTTCACGGGCGACCTTGGCTATCTGGATCCGGATGGCTACCTTTATGTTTTGGGCAGGTTTAAAAGCCTGTTGATTGGCAGTGACGGCGAAAAATACAGTCCGGAAGCTATCGAAGAAGCCATGGTGAACAATTCACAATTTATTGACCAGGTGATGCTGTATAATAATCAGAAACCATACACGGTGGCTCTTATAGTGCCGAATTTCGAAAGATTGAAAAGCTATATAAAGGAAAAAAATAATGTCTCGACAGAATCAGATGCCCAAAAGAAGGCGGTAAAGCTTATCCACGATGAAATCAGTCAATATCTTGAAGGCGGAAAATTCCATGGTTTGTTTCCCAAACGCTGGATTCCTTCTTCGTTTGCCATTATCACCGAACCTTTTTCGGAACAAAACCGCATGATAAACTCCACGATGAAAATGGTTCGCGGACGTATCACCGAAGAATACCTGCCACGCATCACATACATGTACACAGCTGAAGGTAAGGATATTTTCAATCGCTTGAATCTGGATGCGTTGGGAAAAAATGCGTTTGAGGAATAGTGATTTTTCTGCAGGCACACATGACAAAACTGTATAATGGGGGCGAAGGAAAGAACCCTTAATTGTTATCGTTATCAGTTTTTATGCGTCACGATGAGTTTCTTTTTAATATTCTGTTCGTCGGTTATGATTTGAATGATATAAACCCCGTTATTCAGAAGTTCAAAATCAACACTTGATTTTTGGTATAAGTCTTCCCTTTTTACAATTCGGTTGCCTATTGAATTAAATATTTGAATTTCTTGTGTAGTTGGTGGAATTGTAACCGTAAATTTTCCTGTGCTTGGATTCGGAAAAACATTATAAATTTCTATTGCTTCAACTGTATCATTTGGATCAATAAAAAAGGAATCGGGGTGAAGCTCACCATAAATAATTCCATTTATTTTACAACCGACTAATGTACTGTCAACCCGATCAGCTATAGGATAATAAGAATCACTATGAGCTGAAAAGAAATTATATAATCCTTTACCTTCTAAATAACTTATGTAACTATAGGCAAATTGGTTATAAACATATACGATGTCGTTGTCATGACTAGGTCCAAACAATCTACTAAGTGCTTTCCCATCAGCATCAAGTTCGTTATTATGAAAAAAATATAATTGCCTGAAAATACTGTCGTTACCTACATATTCCTTGTTGTAAAAATTAAGGTAGCTATATTGGTTTTTGATTAAAATGAATTGTGATGAACCACATTCATAAATTAACGTATGGGGTATCCCATATCCATTGGGAGTACTGGATAGCTTTAAAAAATTAATATTATAGGAAATGGTGTCATTATTTATTGATTTAGATGTGATGGTATATTTATAATTCGAGCTGGAATAATATGAAGAATAAACTGAAGGTGTTAAATGTTCACTTTTGGTGTAATATTCAAATACATCACCAATATTAAAAATTAAATAATCTTCAAGTTTGGGAATATTCAACCCTAAATTCAAGCCTTCGATTCCTGCCAAATTATATTTTTTTGAATGCAAATATGAAACTGAAAACTTTATTATTCCGTAGTTTTTGCTTAGGATAATGGTGTCAGAACTTGATAGTTTGATTGTTTTTACCGAATCATCATTACCCAATATTGGTAAATAACCAACATCAATTATTTGAGCTGAAATATTATTTAAGCTGTCGAAAATCCAGGAATCACCGAGAGAACAATTCGGTTTTATAATAAATGTAGAAGTGTCCGTAAAAATTATTTCCCCGGTGGATTTTTTTATCATTTTTCTTTGCAGAAACTGAGGAGCATTTTTTATCATTTTATAATTTTCCTTCAGTGTAACAATTTTGTTTAAATAATAAACAGAATCATTATCAGAAAAGCCTACAGAATCGGTCCATATCGTGCAAATATTTTCAAATACATTAGAATCTGCGTAATAATTGTATTTATAGGCGGTATTTATCGGCATCCAGTTCTGAGCATAAGAATTGACGCTTGCGCAAAATAACAGGATGATTAAATATGTATGTTTAAATGAAAAATTTTCCATAATTCTTTCAAACAACAAATTTAGATAAAACGAATGAATAATGCAAAAAATATTTTGGATACCAGCAATCATAAAAGTGATAGCTTCATTGTAAATGAAACTATCACTATGACAAAGCAAAAACTTTTTATTCCAGTTTAAACGCGATCGGCAACGTCATTTGAACATCCACCGGAGCGCCTTTATCTTCACCCGGGATCCAGTCGGGCATGATAGATATAACACGGGCAGCTTCAGCATCCAAAAGGTCGTTAACTTTTTGTGAAATGCTGATGTTAGTTATTTTGCCGGTTTTTGTGACGGTAAAAGTAACCAGGACTTTTCCTTGTGTTCCATTTTTCTTGGCAGCTTCAGGGTATTTCACATTTTCAATGATAAATTTGGTCATGGCTTCCTGCCCGCCCGGGAACTCAGGCATTTTTTCAACTTGCAGATCCTTTTGGTTTTCGGTAGGTTGCGGTGATTTCTGCCCATCAGTATTGCTGTTGCACGAAAATGCCATAAACAGCGCAATAACTAATGGTAGAACAGGCAGCGCTTTCAGCAGGGAAAGCCGGCCGGAGCGTGGTTTTTTCATCATGTTTAATCGTTTTAAGGTTAATGATTTATTGAAATTATTGGCTAAACCCGGCTGCACGCCAACAACATTACTGATCAGGAGCAGAAAATATCCGGCAGATCCCTGGGCCTGCTCCGACACTTCGGAATCAGCCAAATATTCGTGGGTTTCTTTAAGTGCAGCTTTTATCATCCAACTGGCAGGATTGAACCATGTCAGCATACAGATTATCTCGGCAAAAATGACGTCAATACTGTGTAATTGACGTATATGAACAGTTTCGTGCATGATGATTTTATCAGCCTGCTCATTTTTTAATGTTTTTTCGTTGAGGTAAATGGTTCGGAAAAATGAAAAAGGTGCAATAGTATCTTTGCACAATGCTAAACTCACCCCGTTTTTTTTCTCAATCCGGCATTTTCTACGCACCGAAACTAGCGAAATAATTCTTGCTAAAAATCTTGCAAATAAAAAGCTACAACCGGTAACATAGATAATAAAAACAATAGCCTTAAATGACAGGCCGCTTTGTTCAATGAAAATTCTTCCCGGATTTACCTGTATCGTTTGAAGGATATAAGTAAATCCTGTTCCGGAGATTCCGTAATCAAATGAAATGTGCAGTAAAGGAATGATGAATGATATAACTGCCGAAGCCAATAAATAAAATCGGTTGAAACGGAAATGCGTTTCTTTTTTTAATGTTATAGCATAAAGCCCGTACAACAGGATCATGCAGGCCGAAACTTTCACCAGATATATTAACAGATCAACCATGGCTCTTTTTCTTTTTAATTTCATTATCAAGTAACTGTTTCATCTCTTCCATTTCCTCTAGGGATATTTTTTTACCTGAAGCAAAGGATGAAACAAGGCTTTTGTATGAATTGCCAAAATAATTTTTTACGAAATTTCCCAGGTAAGCGCTGGAATATTCTTTTTTGGATATCAGCGGAAAATACTCGTACGTGCTGCCAAAGCCTGTATGAGATAAAAAACCTTTTTTTTCCAGGATCCTGATAATTGTCGAAACGGTATTGTATGCGGGTTTGGGGTCTTTAAACTTTCCGACGACATCCTTTACAAAACATTTCTCTAATTTCCAGATGATCTGCATCACTTGTTCTTCAGCTTTGGTGAGTTCTTTCATATTTGCTGCTGTTTTAATATTTCTATTTTATTTCGGTTACAAATATACAACTAAATCTTTAGTTAGTCAACTAAAATATTAGTTAATCAGTTAACGGTTGATTCAGAAAGTTTACGGCAGGATGAGCATAGAGAAAGGAAAACCTGTTTGAGGATTAACTTAAATTAATAAAAACTGGCAACTGTTTCATTTGTTCTGTGAAACCAGCTTGCCTGATTGAATGATTTTGTTGTTAACCAGTACATTGTAATAATAAAGCCCGGAAGGAATATTACCGGTTTCAATAGTGGTTATCCCATTACCAATTGATGTAACAATTTCTTCTTTACCCATAGTATTGTATATCCTCAGTTCAGCCTGGCCGGCCAGCAGAGCTTCATTCATTTCGAAGGTCAGTGATGTTTTGAATGGGTTTGGATACACAGCGAATTCATCCGCATTATTAAAATCAACAGCCACCATATCTGAATAGGTGAACTTACCATCAAAATCTGTTTGTTTCAGCCGGTAATAAGATACTCCTGCAAAAGGGCTGTAATCATTAAGGCTGTATTGGAGTAATTCATTGCTGTTGCCGGCTCCCTTTACAATTCCCACCGGTTCGAAATTTGTTGCATCTTTGCTTTTTTCTACGGTGAAATATTCATTATTATTTTCGCTGATTGTTGCCCATGTAATAGCAATATGATCACTGTTACTTTTTGCATCAAAGTTTAAAAGTGTCATTGGCAAAGGGTTGTTCCCATTTATCGACCCAAAAGTAAACGGACCGAAAGACCTTACAAAATTTGAAGTAATATTACCGGGGTTCGATGCTGTAATGGCACTTTGGCCTCTGTTTAGCCAGGACGTCCCAGACCAGCCGGCAACCACCAGGTCGTTAGTGTAGTTGTAAATATACGACCTTGATGCATTTTCCCAGTATAATTTTACTTTAACAGAGTCACCAGCCTTTGCATCCTGCAATAAATTCCAATATTCCACTGAGCTTACATTGTGAATTGGCAGTGTGACAGCAGAGGTGTTGATGTAACTGAAATTGAAGTATTCTGCTGTAAAAGCGGCAACAAAGGTCTGAGGTGCCGAAATTCCTATTCTCGCCCAGATATCATCTTTCCCAACAGGGTACACGAATGCGTCATTACCAACTTTTCGCATGGGCCCGTTTACAAAGCTGATATCCGAACCGGAGGTCGCCGTTGCGCTATCTGTGGCAATTAATATATTGGTCATGGTGGTGAAAATCTTACCGGATAACAGCGTCAGTTGCTGGTTGTATTTAACCGGGAGTTGCAAAGTCAAACCATTTTGAGCATTTGACATAGTTAGCCCGTAAAGTTTGGGACTTATTGTCTCTGAAAAATACTGCCTGACAGCGCCATCAACAGTGATTGTTTTTTTGAAATGCCCGAAACCGGCATTAAAGGTAAAATCTCCATGTAAATGAGTATCCATCTGAAGTGTCTTTATCCCGGATCCTTCCAGTACAATATTATAATATATCAGATTTTCCGGGCCAATGATAATCTGGTCAGTTAATCCTGAATAACGAACCGTGTTGTAGTTGGAACTTGCCACCAGGTATCCATGGGTAGCGAACATGGTGGCGCTTCCGCCATACGAAAGGACGGAACCGGGTTCGTTGATCCAATGTGCACCGTTACTATCTGCATCCATATTACCGCGGATATTCATTTTTCCGAAATTGTCAATAATGTATGGCCCTTTAAAAGTAACTCCGGCATCAATATATAAGTCCGCTGTCGGGTTCACAGTTTTATTTCCATCTCTTATTCGTAAGAAATCAGTACGTATTATCCCTGTTCCATCAATCTTCGAAGTATTATACATGTCAATGCTGGCATGTTCATTTTGCAAATAGCCGTCCACGGTTAGGTTTCCACATATAGCCATGTCAAAGGTTGAGGATGCAAAATTCATTAAAGTAGCATCGGGGCCTATATAGACATTGCCTCCGACTGAATCAACCTTGTGGAACCAGGATATTCCCGTTCCATAAATATTAAGATTCCCTCGTAAAATAAAATCTCCTAGAAATGTGGTATAACCGTTATCATAGGTATTCAGCTCCGTATTGACATAGAAGTTCATATTTGCATTTCCGCCCTCTAAAGAAGCATCTTTCATGATATTTAGCACGTCTACCTTTCTTGTTTTATCAACCAACACGCTATTGCCTGTATCAATGTATACAATGCCGGCGCCATTGGGCTGGCAGTTGCATAAAGGCCCTTCGGCAATTATGGACCAGATATTATCGGTCCAGTTTCCGCTGATTTTTGAATAATAATAAGCAGCCGGGACAACCTTTCGGCAACCTGCCGGAGATGGTGTCGACATGTTTGTTATAGGAACCCCATTCATAACAAATGAAATCAATGATGCATCAAGCCTGTTCCCATCATTGTCGGTATATGCATCACCGGGTACATCATAACATAAATAAAAATAAATGGTTGAAACGTTGGTATTATAAGTGCCTGTTACACTGAAATTCATTGAAGAAAGATTACTCACGGATCCGAATAAAGAAGCTGTGGAATAATTAAATACAGAAGATGTTGAGTAATAAACCTTTGCTTGTGATATGTTCCGCAATGAGTCGGTACCATCTGTTCCGGCTGCAGAAAAATTAAACTGTGTTATTTGAGATCCGCAGTTTCCCGAGCCATTAATCTTGATACTTAAAATGGGATTATTAATAGAAAATTGATTGATATCCGTAGTCGTCAGCAATTGGGTGACCGCACTGGACAAATAAGTATACGGAGCCTTTGACGAAAACGTTCCGAACGGGTTTGAAGCTGGTGGATTACTTGTTGCATTGTCAATTTTAAAAGTCCCATTATTTGGTGAGACTCCCCTGATCATGGTCAGACTTTTAAATGAATTTATGGCCCTGATTTCAAAATTATTGAAGTAAATAGTATTATAATCTACATTTACTCCGGAGGTTGTAATCCAAACAGTAAACTGAGTAACACTGTTAAATTTAAAAGAATCAATAACCACTTCTGGTGAAATGACCTGATTCACAGTAACACTTGCTGTTGTCGCCGTGGTTTTAAATTCCAGCCCTGCAGGGAGCGTAATTACCAGTGTTTTATTCATCTGGTTTTTTGTAAACCCTTCAGACCCGCTGATTGCTGTTTCGGTAATAGAAAAATTTGCGGATACATAATTGGTCGGATATGTGGTGCTACACCATTCATAATTAAAGGGCGTAATAATATATGAACCAAAAACCTGAAGTGATAATAATAAAACCGGCACTATTAATAAAGTACGTATAATTTTTTTCATATGCTTGTTTTAAAATGTTAATAATCAATGACTTGGTATGATTTTATGATTTTCCAGTATTACCCTAATTATTGGTTTAAAGATAAAACCTTCAAATACTGTTTCAATCAGGATTGAACTAAATTCTATGAGTGTTTCCCTAAACAGAATTTTAGGGATACACTAAACAACATTGCGTTTTTCGCAGCTTTTTATATATGTTTGCAAAAAATAAAAAAAGTATTAAAAATTCAATTCCTTGTGATTTTGTAAATAACCTTTTGAATTGCTGCTAATTTGTCTTTAAATGTGCAATTTTGACAGCTGCGCTTTTCCTTTTCCCAACCGGCACTGCTTTTGATGAACCATCCGGAAAATAGTCAGGAGGATACAAAATGAATTTTAACAATTTTACTATAAAATCTCAGGAAGCTGTGCAAAAAGCGCAGGAAATAGCATCCGCCTTTCAGCATCAGCAGATCGAAAATGCTCATTTATTGAAAGGTATGCTTAGCGTTGATGAAAATGTGGTGCCTTACCTTTTACAGAAATTAAACGTCAATGTGCCGGTTTTCAAAAAAGCACTTGACAAGATTATAGAATCTTTTCCAAAGGTTTCAGGTGGCGAGCAATACCTTTCGCGTGATGCAAACAAAGTGGTAACAAAAGCTGCTGATATAGCCAAAGAAATGGGTGATGAATTTGTTGCCATCGAACACCTGCTTCTTGCTATGTTGTCGGGTGATGACACCGTTGCCCGCCTGCTGAAAGACAATGGTGTCAATGCTAAAGACTTGCGCACTGCCATTACAGAACTTCGCAGGGGATCGAAGGTGAACAGCCAGTCGGCAGAAGAAACCTATAATGCCCTGAACAAATATGCGCGCAACCTCAACGATCTGGCGCGTTCCGGAAAACTTGACCCGGTGATTGGGCGGGATGACGAGATAAGAAGAGTGCTGCAGATATTGTCGCGGCGCACGAAAAATAATCCTATTCTGATTGGTGAACCCGGTGTCGGAAAAACCGCCATTGCTGAAGGTATTGCTCACCGTATTATTCAGGGTGACATCCCGGAAAACCTGAAGTCAAAACAACTGTACTCACTTGATATGGGAGCCCTGATAGCCGGAGCAAAATATAAAGGTGAATTTGAAGAACGTCTGAAAAGTGTCATCAAAGAAGTAATTTCTTCCGAAGGAGAGATCATCCTTTTTATTGATGAGATCCACACACTGGTTGGAGCGGGAGCCAGCGAAGGCGCCATGGATGCGGCCAATATTCTAAAACCGGCCCTGGCACGTGGAGAACTGAGGGCTATCGGCGCCACGACGCTCAAAGAATACCAGAAATATTTTGAAAAGGATAAAGCGCTTGAAAGGCGTTTCCAGATGGTGATGGTTGACGAGCCTTCTGCAGCGGATTCTATTTCTATACTTCGGGGCCTGAAGTCAAGGTACGAAACCTACCACCAGGTTCGTATCAAAGACGAAGCTATCATTGCGGCTGTAGAGCTTTCGCAGCGCTATATCACCGATCGTTTTTTGCCTGATAAAGCCATCGACCTGATTGATGAAGCGGCTGCCCGGCTGCGCATTGAAATCAATTCAGTGCCCGAAGAGCTGGATGAAGTGGACCGTCATATCCGCCAGCTTGAGATTGAACGTGAAGCTATCAAACGAGAAAATGATAAAGCAAAGCTTGAAGCCCTGAACAGTGAAATTGCCGGCCTGAAGGATGAACACAGCCGGATGAAGGCCAAATGGCAACAAGAGAAGGAAGTTGTTGAAAGCATCCAGCAACGAAAAAAAGAAATTGAAAATTTCAAGTTCGAGGCCGATGCAGCCGAACGTGAAGGCAATTACGGGCTGGTTGCAGAATTGCGCTATGGAAAGATCAAAGAGGCTGAAGCCGCATTAGAAAAACTTAAGAAAATAAAGGCCGGCTCCGTGATGATAAATGAAGAGGTTGATGCAGAATTGATAGCCCAGATAGTTTCCAAATGGACCGGAATACCTGTGAATAAAATGCTGGAAAGCGAAAAGGAAAAGCTGCTTCATCTTGAAGACGAATTGCATAAACGGGTGATTGGCCAGGAAGATGCCATTGTTGCCGTGTCGGATGCTATCCGTAGAAGCCGCGCAGGGTTGCAGGATTCAAGAAAACCCATCGGCTCATTTTTATTCATGGGTACGACCGGCGTTGGTAAAACTGAATTGGCAAAAGCTTTAGCTGAATACCTGTTCAGTGATGAAAATGCGCTGGTGCGTATTGATATGTCGGAATACCAGGAACGCCATACGGTTTCACGTTTGGTGGGGGCGCCTCCGGGTTACGTGGGTTACGAAGAAAGCGGACAGCTTACCGAAGCCGTGCGCCGCAAGCCTTATTCTGTGGTGCTGCTTGATGAGATTGAGAAAGCACATCCCGATGTTTTTAACATTTTGCTTCAGGTACTCGATGATGGCCGCCTCACAGACAACAAGGGGAGAACAGCCGACTTCAAGAATACGATTATCATCATGACGTCCAACATTGGCTCACACATTATTCAGGAAAAATTTTCAACACTGAGCGAAAAAAACAGGGAGACGATCATCAATGATACCCGCACGGAAGTAATTGGGCTGCTCAAACAAACCATACGGCCGGAATTCCTGAACCGTATTGATGAAATCATTATGTTCAGCCCGCTGACAAAGGATGAAATCAAACAGATCGTTCGGCTCCAATTGGGAAATACCGAAAAAATGCTTGAACAGAACGGTATTGTCTTGAAAGTGACCGGAGTAGCCATTGATAAGATTGCTGAATTAGGATACGATCCGAACTATGGCGCCCGACCGGTAAAAAGAGTTATACAGCAGGAAGTGCTGAACAAACTCGCAAAACAAATAATTTCCGGTGCGGTTCAAAAAGATTCAACCATTGAACTCCGGTATGCCAAAGGTGACTTTGAGTTTGTGAATCTTTGATGCGTCCGCTGTTAAACGCGCACAGGCTCCATCATATTTTTTTGAAGTTCACCTTGTTGGGTTTGTTGGGCTCAGCTAAAAATATAATTCCTGATCTCAGGATTTTAAGCTACCTTTGTTTCAGATAACTGCAAGGTGAATTTTTTGTTGCCGCTTCAATTTATGCTACCTGGCAGTTTTGGATCAGCATATTTATATACCCGGTAAGGGTTTTACAGAATTCATTGTTTTATAAACTTAAAATTATCAGTAAGGGGAAACGTAAAAATTATGGGCAGAATGCACGAAACCAGCAACAAAAAAGAAATACAAAATAAGAAAGATAAAAAAAGAAAAGAAAAAGAAAAAAAAAGGCTGGAACGAAAAGAAAACAGTAAGAAATCAGGTGGTTTGGATGATATGATCGCCTACGTGGACCAATATGGGAACATCACCTCAGAACCGCAGGACCTGTCCAAAAGAGAAACGATCAATGCGGAAGATATCGAAATAAAAGTTGAAAGAAACCGAAACGATGAGCCTCAGGCTACCATCCGTAAGGGGATCATAACTTTTTTTAATGATTCCAAAGGTTTTGGTTTCATCAAAGACCTGGACACACAGGAAAGCATTTTTGTTCATTTAAAAGGATTACTGGAACCCGTTAAAGAAGACAATAAAGTGGTTTTTGAGGTTGAAAAAGGCCTCAAGGGGCTCAATGCTTATAATGTAAAAATTGACCGCTCCTGACAATTATTTGCCTGCAATTGGTTATAATCACCGGCTAAAATTCCATAAAAAACAGGTGGCACAGCTTGTATCGTTCCATGATTACCTTGCCATTACCTTGTAATAATCAACCTAAAACTGATTTATAAATGCGGGCATTGTTCTAATTTGTATTTTTGGCTATAAATCAGCATCTATGAAACACATTTTTACCTTTCTGTTTATCTGCCTGGGTATTGCAACTTACACAAAGAGCCAGAATCCTGAACTACAAAACCCAGCGACATCAAACAGCATTCATTCACTTAAGCCAGTTGCAGATACAAAAGATCTTCGAAATTTGAAAATAGTGCATGACACCCTGATCGCCGATATGCTATCCCACATCAGCAGCGACAGCATATTAAGCTATATACAGCATCTACAGGGTTATGGATCCCGGTTTTTGTTTTCACCCGGCCATAAAAATATTTCCCTCTGGTTACAGAATAAACTGATGTCTTTTGGTTATACCAACGTGGTACTGGATTCGTTCCTGGTAACCGACGAATGGCCTTTTGGAAGCGGTACTATTGTTACGAACTGGCAGTATAATGTTGTTGCGGAAATGACCGGAACCGTCAATCCCGGGATTTCTTATGTTATCGGCGGGCATTATGACGCCATTATTTATCCCAATGGTGACCCTTATACAGCCTGTCCCGGAGCGGATGATAATGCGTCCGGGACTGCGGCAACACTCGAAATCGCAAGAGTTTTGAAAGAACAGAATTTTTCTTTTCCGGCCACGGTCAGGTTTGTTTTGTTTGATGCGGAGGAGCTTGGTTTGTACGGAAGTTTCCATTATGTCGAAGAAATTCTTTCCGGTACGGAAAAGCCTGAAATAATGTTTAATATGGATATGATTGGCAACGAGCCATCTGATAGCGCGTGGAACTTGCAACTGAATAATTATTTGGGTTTCGAATGGATAGGAGGCCTCGCTTCGCAGGTTGCTGCAGAATATACCTCGCTGAGCACCCTGAGCAGCACCTATAATGAATCCATCGGTTCCGACAGCGATCCGTTCTTTCTGGCGGGTTTGCCTGCCATTTTCCTGCAGGAAGATATTTTCAGCCCGTATTATCATCAGTTGTCGGACGTGGATACCAATATCAACGAAAAGTATTGCGCCGAAGTCGCCAGGGTTGCATGCGGTATGCTGATGGAATCATCGCTGGCTCCTTTGATGGTTGACTTTGAGATTTTTAATCCGGGTGAAGGGCAGGCTCTGATTCCAAGATGGTTACCCAGCCCTGAAAATAACATCGCCACGTACCGGGTTTATTTCGGTTCAGCCCCGTTAACCTACGATTCGGTCTATACTACCTCAGACACAGCCATGATTTTTGCAGGCCTGGAAGCAGACACGCTGTATTATTTTTCTGTTTCGGCGGTAAACACGGAAGGTCGTGAAAGTATGAAGTATGAATTGAGCGATGCTCCGGCCCTCACATCTTTTGATCAGGGTATTCTTATTGTGGATGATTCCGAAGGTGGTTATTATAATCCTTCGGATTCGACGGTAGATGCCTATTACAGGAATTTGTGCGGCAATTTTCCGGTTACAGAATATGATGCCACACAAAACGGACCGGTGACATTAAGCCTTCTGGGGAAGTATTCGTCAGTGGTCTGGCACATCAACAAGATCAATATAGTTCCCAAATTACGGAATTCTATTGTTGAACTCAAGCAATATATGCAGCTCGGTGGCAATGTGCTGTTTACTGTTTTTCAGCCTGCAAGGATGTTCGAATATACCACCGACTTGCAACATACGTGGGGTGAAGGCTCATTCCTTCATGATATGCTTAAGATAGATTCGACAAGGTATAAGAGCAGTGCGGCATTCATCGGAAGCCTGCCTCTTGTAACCGGCTATACTATGATGGATGTGGATACCACCAAGACATATTCCACCTATAATTATCATTTGCCCTATATTGAAGCGTTATACCCATCGGCAGAAGGTACGGCGGTGTATTCGTTTGATACAGATTACGACAGCCTGACCGCCAATGGCAGCATGAAAGGAATGCCGGTAGGAGTGGAGTACCGAGGCGATTATAACACGGTTTTGTTGTCGTTTCCTTTGTATTATATGGACAGCATTCATGCAAAAGCAGTAATGCAGTACATTCTGACAGATGTCTTTGGGGAACCTGTAGCTATTGAAGAAGAAAACCAGGAATCAGCGCCGGTAAACGTATTTCCTAACCCGTCGCAAGGGACTTTTGTAGTCAGGACGAACGGAGATGTTCCACAGCAGCAGGCAATGGTCATTTATGATGTTACCGGCAGGCAGGTATTTTCTGTCGCAGGGTTGTCGGGGGACGAAAACAGAATCAGTACCTCTGGGCTTCAACACGGAATATATTTTCTGAAGGTGACATGTGGAAACCAGGCCTTCAATTTTCCGCTGATCATCGTCGAATGAGCCGGTGAAGTACTTTTATTTATTTCTTCGATGAGTTTTACTTATTATTGCTGATTTTTTTCAGGCCTTAAAAAAACTTTATTCATAAAACGGCCGGACGCATTTTTTGTGAGCTTTACCAGCAGGAAAACCACCAACATGCTGAGCAGCAGCCTTATAATAAAAATGCCTGTAAATGTGGCCCCAAGTGAAACCATCAGGATGGTGTCTTCGATAACACTGTGGCATAATCCCATTAACACCATGGCATAAAAAATATCTTTTTTGGGAATATGGGGGTTGGATTTTACTTCATTGATGATCAGCGCCCCGCCGTAAACCACGCCGAGCGTGAGGCCTACCAGTGCGATGGTACTCACCTCCTTGCCAATGCCGAGAAACTTAAGGAAGGGATTCAAGGCGCGAGTTATCAGATCAATAACGCCGATTTTCTTCAGTATCCTCAACAACAGCATCAGGCAGAAGATGAAGCAAATGATCACCAGATAATTTTTTAGTTCAGCAAGCGCCCATGAAGAAAGCGAATTGTTCGGGATGGCTTCCGGGCGCCAGGCTATCTGTGCAATCTCAGTATGGAGGCCAAAAATTTTGTAGAACTGAAAAATAAAAACGCCAAACAGAAAAGCAAACAAAAAACGAATTAAAAACATTGCTGCGAGCCGGACGCCTGTTTTGCGTGCTATGACAAGTTCAATAGGAAAGGTGTGAGCCACGAGCATCATGATGCTTAATGTGGTAACCTGCGCAATGGTAAGGTCCATGCCCCCGGAAATATTCAGAAAGGCAATAATGCCGCCGAATAAATTGGTGATCATACCTGTTGCCCAGACCAATCCCATTTCTCCGGGCAATCCGGTGTATTGCATGACAGGATAAAGTACGTCTCCGATAACCTGGATAAAACCAAGCATCTGGAGGATTTTTACAATAATGGATACCGGTATCATGATGCGGAACAAGATCAGCACCGTGCGGAAGACATCCTTAAAAAGAGAAACAAAGAATTCGCGCCACTGGCCTAATTGTCCGGACATAATTTATTTTTCAGCAGGAAAATTGATATAAATCGTGGCTCTTAACCATGAATCAATTACTTTATCAGCCTGAACATCTTATTCCAGCGTATGCGTTGAAAAAAGCTTTTCGAACTTCTTTCCTTATTCAGGTTTTGATTATCGACGGTGGGTGATTCGACCGATAACCATACAAATACGGCCCTCCCCACAATATGGTCGATAGGAACAAAACCCCAGAAACGGGAATCGGCGGAATTATGCCGGTTGTCGCCCATCATCCAGTAATAGTCGAGCTTGAAGGTGTATGAAGTGGCCTCTTTACCGTTTATGTATACCTTGTTGCCTTTGATCTGGACATCATTATGTTCGTAGATTTCAATGCAACGCTGGTAAAGAGAGATATTGGTTATATTGATTGGTATGGTAGTTCCGGCTTTGGGGATGTATAGCGGCCCGTAATTGTCTTCGTTCCAGCGGTAGTTAGAGTCGAACGGAAACGTGTAATAAGCCCATTGCCCTTTCGGGTACACGATTTTCTCAACATTTCTTACATAGTTAAGCTTTTTAATGCTTTCGGCAGATTCAGCCGTAAGGGTTATGATAAATTTATCATAGTCAACCTGCGTAACATCTTCTGTAATATCCAGTTTGTCATAAATGCGCGCTGGAATTAATGAGGAGTCGGTCTGTACCATGTATTTGTATTCTTTTATGCCGATATCTGGCAAAGGGCTACCATTGATAAACACGACCTGGTCTTTGATTTCGAGCGTATCGCCCGGAATTCCGATACAACGTTTGATATAATTCTCCCTTTTGTCAACCGGACGGGCAACAATATTTCCAAATCTGCGCTTATCATTCCATACTTCATGGTGCCCGACCTCCCTGACAATGGAATAATAACTGCGGTTTTGCATGTTAAGGGCAACGGTGTCACCATCAGGATAGTTGAAAACCACCACATCATTATTCTTGATTTTTGTCAATCCCGGGAACCTGTAATAAGGCAGTTTGATCCATTCGAGGTATGATTTGGTGAATTTGGTCATAGGCAAGGTGTGATGAGCGAACGGGAACGACAGTGGTGTCATGGGGAACCTTGGCCCGAAACTAATTTTATCGACAAAAAGGTAATCGCCGATCAACAGGGATTTTTCCATGGAGGAGGTTGGAATGGTATACGCTTCGATGAAAAATGTGCGGATGATAGTTGCCGCGATCACCGCAAAGACAATGGCTTCAACCCATTCGCGCAAGGCGGATTTTTTTATTGGTTTACGCTTGTCGGGATGGATATATTTTTCTTTTGAGAAAAAAGCCAGATAAGGCAGGTATGCGAAAGGAACCAGGATGCTTAATGTCTGCGCGCCCAATCCGTTTTTGTTATAACATTTCACTATCTCAACAACCATCAGCATAATGGTGAACACGTTGATGAAGGGCACCAGGATAAAAATGTACCACCATAAAGGTTTTTTTATGATTTTCAGCCAGATGTAAAAGTTAAAGAAAGGGATCAGGACATACCAGCCTTTTTGTCCGGCTTTTGCAAACAGGCCCCATAAGCCGGCCATGGTGGCTACAAAAAATACTATGGTGAGGATGGCGTAAATGCTCATTTGATTTTACGGTTTAAGTTTTTTAATACTATTTTTTGAATTATTAAGAGTACCTATATAATAAATTGTTACAAAAATCAGCAAAAAAAACGAAAGAAAGCAATAAAAAGTATAATTCCTTTTGGCTGTATATCAATTTGGTTGGCATGGAGGCATTTTATAAACACCGCTCATGTTAATAATTCCAAAGAAAAAAAATTAATAATTGAAAATGTTTTATATTTTTGCACAAAGAAATTTAAAAAAATCACTATGGATTCAAAAGTTTTCACCTCGCGTTTTTGGTTTGTACTTACCGTTATTTTTGCCGGAGCAGCAATGCGACTGGTCCCACATTGGCCCAACTTTACCCCGATTGCTGCTATTGCATTGTTTGGCGGCGCATACATGAGTAAAAAATATTTGGCTTTTATTATTCCATTAGCTGCTTTGTTTTTAAGCGATTTATTGCTCGGTTTTCATAACACCATGCCGGCTGTGTATATTAGTTTTGTAATTACTGTTGCCCTGGGTATGTTTATGCTGCGCAATCCCAAGGTATTAAATGTCCTTGGCGCCTCAGTGGCTTCAACGGTATTGTTTTTCCTGATCACCAATTTTGCTGCATGGCTGGGAAGTCCTTTTTATCCTCAGAATTTTGCAGGGCTGATGGAATCTTACGCAGCAGGTTTGGCCTTTATTAATAACGGCACCTACGGTATATCATTCTTTATGAACAGCCTTTTAGGTGATTTGTTCTATACAGGAATTTTCTTCGGAGCTTTTTACCTGGCCCGTTTGCGTTTTCCTGTTTTGGCAAAGTGTTAATTAACAAATCTCAAAATATTAAAATCCGGCTTAGTCCGGATTTTTTTTTGCCTACCGTTTATTGTATACGCGTTTGGCCAAGGTTTCATAAATTAAAAAAAACACTCCGGCGGAGGCTCCTGCCTCCGCCGGTTTATCATTGCAGGTTCTACCTGCCCGGTTTGCTAAAGAATGCTTCTTCCCTGTAGTAAAAATTGAATATGGCAATTTGTGACATCCAATTAATATTTTCTATTTTTGTAATTTATACCAAGAATATGAATGAGAAGGAAAATAAGATCATGTTACCGGAAGAAGTTATAATGAATAAAATTTATGTTATCCGGGGCCAAAAAGTAATGATCGACAGAGACCTTGCAGAACTTTATGATGTAAAAACAAGAATCCTAAATCAGGCAGTGAAAAGAAATGAAAAGCGGTTTCCTGAAGATTTTATGTTTCGACTAACCCAGGAAGAATTAGAAAATTGGAAATCACAAATTGTGATATCCAATAAGGAGAAAATGGGGCTGCGGAAGCCGCCATTAGCTTTTACAGAACAAGGTGTTGCAATGTTATCAAGTGTTTTAAACAGTGATAGGGCAATAATGGTGAACATCAAGATAATACGCGTATTTACAAAGATGCGAAAACTACTTCAAACACACGGAGAAATACTCAGGAAACTTGAAGAAATAGAAAGAAAAGATATTGAACAGGATCAAAAGATTATGTTGATTTTTGAATACTTGAAGCAGTTTGAAGAAGCCAAGCAGCAGCAATTAGAGCAAGAAACCCGGAAAAGAATAGGTTTTAAAACTTCAGGAAAAGAATAAAAATAGGCTAAACTCAGAACTTATACTGTTCAGCCAGGTTGCATAAATTAAAAATAAATGAAGTTCGGTGAAGGCATGATTTAATTGAATAGAAACCCTAAATATAAGTATTACTATGAAAAAGGTGTTTATTTTATCTGTTCTGTTTATTCTATGTATAAATTCAAGTGGACAAGTTAAAGTGGATTCTACCAATTCTAATACTTATAGTTACCAATATAAAAATTTAAATTTTAGCAACAAGGTAGACTCGGTACTTACAGAAATAGTTAATCACTCCTCACATTGTGATTTTTATTTAAAAAGCTCCATGGTTTATTTTGTAAGTTGCTTTAAAAAGATTGGATTCTATTATTTTTTTATTAGACCTTACCACATTAACAAACTACCTGAATTAGGGGAGTATAATTTTTTTGGTGCTTCAAAAATTAGAAATGAAATTTTCCTTTTCAGAGGAGAAATCGATAGTAGCTTCTACAAAGAAAAATGCAATGTTTTCAAAATTTATTCGCCATTGAATACGGATAATAAAATTGAAAATGATATGATTTTGTGTGATGGATGTTTGTGGAAGACCCAGATAATAATCAATAATCAAACAATATTAATAGAAGCTGAAATTTGTAAATAACCTGTTCGGCTAATGCTATTAAAGTAAAAACAAAAACACTCCGCCGGTTTATTATTGCAGGTTCTACCTGCCCGGTTTTGCAAAATGTCAGGTAATTTTACCTCATTACAAACCTGCACGGACATATTAATTTTGTTTGCCGGTTTCATCCTGAAACGTCAGAACGGGTAGCCAATCCCGAGATTCCCGATCACCATAAATTTATTGGAGTTTTGGCCAATCCATCTGGAATGAACCGGCATAGACGGATCTTTGATTACTACGGCACCGTCAAGCCTGATGACAAAATATCCGAAATCAGCGCGTAACCCCAGCCCCGAATCGAATGCCAGCTCACTGAGGAACGTGTTCACATTGAAAACTGCGAGGGGCAGCTGATTCGATGGCTTTCGCAGCCAGATATTTCCCACATCAAGAAAAATTGCCCCCCGTAAGATCTTATAAATCGGGAAACGATACTCCACATTCATTTCCAGGGAAATATCACCGATTTTTTCCAGCGAAATACTGTCGGGTTGCTTGTAGGCGCCGGGACCCAAGGTTTTAAGCCTCCATCCGCGCATGCTGTTGGCGCCTCCCATATAAAAACTTTTTTCAAAAGGGAGGACATTCTTATTATCCAGCGGTGAGCCATAACCGGCCGCAGTCCTGAAAACGATCCGGTTAAATTCATCGAAAACCATGTAGTACCTGAAGTCGACATCCAAACGGTAATATTGTGAATAAGGCGTTCCGAGCAGCGTGTACGACCCCTGTTTTTTACGGATCTGATTCGTGATCCAGAAAATAAACCCTGCAAGTTCGACATTGGTCCTCAGGTAAATAAAATCCTCGTTTTTATTTATTTTTTGTGTGTTGTAAATGAAACTATAAGAAAGCGCTGTTGTGATGTGGTCACGATACGCATTTTGTAAAGTAGTATTGTCCAGAGCGTCGATCTGCGCTTTAAAAGTAGAGTCGGGATTGATTTTAATCATGTTTACCTGCAAAGGAGTCAGGATATGGGTTTTGTGTTCGCTTTCTTTCCATTGATAACCAAAGGATCCGGAAAGGTAATACCTTTCGTAAGCCGGACGGATCTGGTAGTTAAACACGGTAGTAAGGATGGTTTTCGGCTTGAAATATTTCGGGAACCGTTCCTGTTTGATCGGGATTAAAAAACGCGGGATCTTCAGATTCAGTTCCAACCCGGTTTCAACGGTATTAATGAAAGGAAGGCTCTTTATGACGGGTTCTTCTTTAATGGCATTTTTTTTAACCGATTGAAATTCTACCGCCCCGTTAACTTTAACATCAAAAAGGTCAGCTCCCCGAAACAGGTTTTTATTTTCGTAAACAAGCCCTGCAGAAACTCCGAGTTCCCCGCCTTTGTTTGTCGCTTCGGTGCTGACGGCCAATGCCTGGGTGGGAGATTTTGTTAGCCTGATGATGCAGTCCAGCGATCCGGTAACATCCGAAGTCCGCTCCAATTCCTGAAAGTTGATGTTGACAAAGCGGTAGATCTTAAGGTCAAGCAAACTCTTATACGTTTTTTCGACATCAGAAATGTTGAAAATATCGCCGCTGTCAACGTACACAGATTGAGAAATGGTTTTTTTGTTGATTTTGAGTTTGTTTCTGAATGCGTAATAATAGACTTTTGGAGGTCGCTTTTTAAGCCTTGCCGGAATAATTACCTTTACTGTATCATAAGTGTTAATGATGTTTTTGTCTGTTTCAAAATCAGTATTTATAATGATTTTATTCAACGAAAAGCGCCTGTGTTTTGCTGTTACCAGTGAATCGGACTTTATGGCCGAAGGCGCCATCGCATCAGAGACCTTAATTTTAATATCAACCTTATGGGTGTTTAAAGAACTGTCAATGATAAAATTTATATAGTCTTTACTGAAATAATAATAACCGTTATTTCTCAGCGTACGTGTTATGCGTTCTCTTTCTGCGTCAATGTTATCCACATTATAGATTTCTCCGGGAATGATCAGGCATTTTGATTTTTCACTTAAGACAAACGCTTTTAGGGTGGCATCGTTTATGGCGTAGTTTACCGAATTAATTTTATAAGGTGTATGGGTGGTGATTTTATACTCTATTTTGGCGCAGCGCTTACGTTTTTTTGGATATTTAACGGAATAACTAATGTCAGCATTGAAATAACCATGATTATTGAGATAATATTCCAGCTGTTTCAGGGTGCTTTCAGCCAGCGTTGTATCCAACAGTACCGGCTCCGCAGCCAATGTATTTTTTATCCATCGTTTAAAGCCTGTCTCTTTACCCTTTGAAGCATAATTCCAAAACCTGATATTCAGGTACAAACCTAAATTTTTACGGTTGGGCTTTTGTTTATAAAGTGTTTTTAGTTCGGCAGCATCGATGGCATTTTTGTTCATTTTCAGCTTGTTACTGACGAGGAGGCGCTTGTCCGCCGGGTATTTTCGTATCGGGCTGCATGAAATCGCAAGAGCAAAGATTGCAAAGAAAAGAATGGCGATATTTAGATTGCTAGTCTTCAAATGTCAGTATTTATTCATACCTGAGTGCTTCAATCGGATCCAGGCGTGCTGCTTTTATGGCAGGGAAAATGCCTGATACCAACCCGACCAATACACATAACAATATCCCTGAAAATATCCATAACCAGGGAACTACAAAGCTGCTTCCAAGAATTATCGACATGATATTTCCAATGAGTATTCCGAACACAATCCCGAGCAAACCGCCAAGCTGGCCTATTACAATCGCTTCCACCAAAAACTGGTTTTTTATCGTGTTTGATGTGGCGCCCATGGCTTTCCGTATTCCTATTTCGCGTGTTCGTTCCGTGACGGAAACAAGCATGATGTTCATCAGGCCGATGGCTGCTCCCAGAAGGGTTATTAAACCAATGATCGTGGCAGCCATGGTTACATATTGAATGTTCTCAAGCAGCATTTGTGCGAGGTTATCACTTTTTTCCACTTCAAAATTGTTGTTATCGCCCGGCAGCACTTTTCTGATTACCCTAAAGGTGCCGGTAGCTTCGCCAATAGCCACATCAAGCAAGGTCGTATTGGTGACCATCACGTTAATGGTGTAGGACAGCTCTTTACCTGACACAAATTGCCGGAGGTTCGCAATCGGGATCATGCAACTCTTGTCGCCGCTGAATCCCATGCTGGAACCTTTTTCTTTCATCACGCCGATAATTTTATACTTTTTTACCCCGACTGATATTTGTTTGTCAATGGGGTTTTCGTTGTTGGGGAATAGTTTTTTAATGACCTCTTTTCCAACCAAAATCACATTTTCCCCATTTGAAAGTTCCCTTTTAGAGAAGTTTCTTCCGTATTCAAGTTCATAGCCGGAGGTTGTAAGGTAATTGTCATCAACGCCCTGGACCATAATATTCGGGTTGGTCTTTTTTGAGGCATATTTCGCGGTTGCTGCGCCGGTACCGAATGTGGAAATTGATGTCACTGCCGGGAAAGAGAACCTTTCTTTAAATTCGATGGCTTCATCATAGGTGATGTTCCGGTAATCTTTTGCCCTTTCGTCGCCGCCATGCATACGCATACCATGGTTCCGGATGCTGAACGTGTTGGAGCCCATGCGTGCGAAATTGCTGCTTATAGATCCTTTGATGGATTCGATAGCCGTAAGTATCCCGACCAAAGCCATGATCCCGAACGCGATGATCATAACGGTCAGTATCGTGCGCAGAAGGTGCGTGCGAATGGACACCAAAGAAATCCTGATGTTTTCAACGACCAATAACTTCATCTCAGATTTTCACATTAATAATTGTTGTAACAAAAGTATAAAAATTACGAAACTGTTTTGTAAATAGAGCGTTTTCATTTGTAATTTATTTTATCAGGTGTTACAATTTATAAATCCTTCTTATTGTTTCTGCGACACTCATTATTTACAAACACACCTGTTATTTTCTATTTTTCTATCTTTGTAAAAAAAAATTGAACGAAAATCAGCTTTTTGTTGCCAAAACCCAGTTCGGGCTGGAAGGATTACTGGCCGATGAACTGAAAACCATCGGTGCCAAAGACATACAGACCCTGACCCGGGCCGTGTCTTTTCGCGGAGGCCTGCGAACCATGTATGCTGCCAACTATAACAGCCGTACCGCTTTGCATATTTTGATGCCCGTACTTGATTTCAAGTTCCGGGATAAGGAGCAATTTTTTGATCTGATAAAAAAATTTGATTGGGCTCAATTTTTCCTGCCGGATAAAACCATTTCCATTGACACGGTCATGTCGGACACCTTTTTTACGAATTCGCATTATGTTTCCTTGTTGTGTAAGGATGCGATTGCCGATTATTTCCGGGAAAAATACCATCAACGCCCGTCGGTTGAACTTGAAAATCCTGATATAAAAATTCACCTTCATATCCGCGGGCATGAATGCTCTGTGTCGTTTGACAGTTCGGGCGGATCGTTGCATCGGAGGGGTTACCGTGTTAAACAAGGGCTGGCTCCTATGAGTGAGGTGCTGGCTGCAGGAATGGTTTTGCTTAGTGGTTGGGACAAAAAAACAAACCTGTTTGACCCGATGTGCGGCTCGGCGACCATCCTTACCGAAGCTGCCATGATCGCAGGAAACATCCCGGCAGGTTATTACCGGAAATCGTTTGGTTTCGAGAAGTGGAATAATTTTGATGATGCGCTATGGCATGATGTTAAAGAAAAAGCTGACGAGCAAATCAGTGAATATGAATGCGACATTGTGGGTGGAGATAATTCGGGCGCAGCTATCACAGCAGCGGCTGCCAACCTGAAATCAGCCCATCTGCATAAAGATATTCACCTTACAGAATGCGATTTCCGTGAGTTCAGGTTTCCTAAGGAAAAAGGAATGATCATCACCAATCCTCCTTATGGTGAGCGGATAAAACCTGACGACATCATCCGCCTCTATAAAGACATTGGTGACACGTTGAAGAATCACTGCGCCGGTTATGAGGCATGGATCATCAGTTCGCATTTTGATGCCTTGAAATTTATCGGTTTGAAACCCGGTAAAAAAATTACCTTATTCAATGGCCCGCTGGAATGCCGGTTTGTAAAATTTGAGCTTTTCGAAGGCAGTCTGAAAGATAAAAAAACCAGGGAGCAATAGAAAATAGGAAATGTCAGCAGGTGATTGTTTTTCAGGGGTGCAACCTGTTTCATCGAACCGTTGAATGAGTTAGCGGAAATTTGCAATTAACAACGTGCTGTTATCAAAACGATCATCTTTTTTTATCCCATTATCAAATAAATAATATTTTTGTAGAACTAGGTTTAATTTAAGTTTGATGAGATGAAATTTTACAGAACAATTTTGCTGGGGTTTTCCTTATTATTGACAAACATAGCTTTTGGCGGAACTTTTATCGATATAAAGATCTTTACCGGATACAGTATCAATACTTTTAATTTTATGCCTGTGTCTGGCAAATACTCTGTCTTTGATGCGGATAAAAAAGTGGTGGATATCCTTAGGGATGAAATTACGACTTTTAAGATAAAAAATGATACCATCTATGTTTCAAAAGGTACAAAACAGTTTGGAAAATTTACATCACTGAATATCAGCGGCAGCGGCCTGCTGAACAATTTTAAAATCAAACCATCCAACACGAATATTCAGGAACGTAATTATGATGATAATTTACAAATCACCGTTCAGGATGGCTATTTTCTGATCATCAATCAGGTAGAAATTGAAAATTATGTGGCGGGTGTTGTTCAATCAGAAGGTGGCGGGAGTGTAAAAGACAATGATTTTTATCTGGTACAGGCCATTACCTGCCGGACCTATGCACTTAACAATATAAAAAAGCACTCCAAAGAAGGGTTCAATCTGTGCGACAGTGTGCATTGCCAGCAATATCTGGGACGTTGCAAATCAAATGAAATACTGGCAGCGACCTTTAAAACAGCCGGTGATGTGATTGTGGACAAGAACGAAAAGATGATCTCGGCGGCCTTTCACGCAAATTCAGGCGGGCAGACTGTCAATTCTGAAGACATCTGGAAAATCTCCACCAGCTATCTGAAATCTGTTAATGATACCTTCTCATTAGGTATGCCTAATGCAAAATGGGAATATAAAATTTTGCAGGCCAACTGGCTTGATTATTTAGCCAGCCGTTTCAATTACCCTGTCAATGACCCGGAAAAAAGGAATTATGCATTGACCTTTAAACAGGACACCCGAAAAGTATATTTCGCTGACAGCATACTTTTATCAACAATCCGATACGACCTTGGTTTGAAATCCACCTGGTTCTCCATTGAGCAGCAGGGCGCAAACATGGTTTTTAAAGGCAGGGGTTATGGACATGGCGTTGGACTGAGCCAGCAGGGCGCCATCCGGATGGCACACCTGGGATACAATTACCTGGATATTATTAAATTTTATTATAAAGATGTTGAAGTCGTAAATTACGATGAGTTGAATATCAAATAATACATGTTCTGGAACCGTTATCCGTTTGCACGTATTCTTCTGCCTTTTTTATCGGGAATCACCGTAGCCTTGTATTTTGACCTGAGCCTTCTTATCCCGGTTTATTTTTTTGTTGTATTGGCCCTTGCACTTGCTGTGCTGGTTATCTTTTTTCAGAAAAAGATCAGCTATAAAATGCGATGGCTCACGGGTTTCGTTATCGCCCTGTTTTACCTTCTTGCGGGGTACCAACTGACAGCGCTTAAGAATAATGAAAACAACAATTCCTTTTTTGGTAATTATTTGACGGAAGAAAATTACACCCTGGCACGCCTCACCGAGCCGGTTCAGGTCAGGGAGAAGGTTTGCAAATGCGTGGTTGAAATAGTGGCGGTTAAAGATTCTGCCCAATGGCATACTGCCTCTGGTAAGGCAATAATTTATCTTGAAAAAGATTCATTATCCGAAAAACTGAATTATGGGGATGAGGTATTGATGAGAAGTAAGTATGCTGAGGTTGCGCCCCCATTGAATCCTGAAGAGTATAATTATAAAAATTATCTGAAGTATCGGTCGGTTCAATACAGCAGCTATGTCAGGAATGCCAATTGGAAATTAATTTCGGCCCATAACGGAAACGCGCTCATGAGTTTTGCATATACACTGCGTAATAAGTTTCTGAATATTTTGAAAAAAAATGAATTACAAGGTAATGAATACGCCGTTGTTTCAGCGTTGTTAATAGGATACACCGACAACCTGGATCCGGAGCTGATCAAGGATTATCAGGGAACGGGGGCGGTTCATATTCTTAGCGTATCGGGCTTGCATGTGGGAATTATTTTTATCGTGCTGAACTTTTTATTGCTATTCTTTGATAAAACCAGGTACGGACGAATCCCAAAAGCCTTGCTCTTGCTTGGATTTATTTGGTTTTATGCGGTTCTCACCGGTATGTCGCCATCGGTCATGCGGGCAACCGCCATGTTCAGTTTTGTTATTATCGGAAATGCTTTCAGGCAGCCGCCCAATATTTACAATACTATTGCAGCCTCGGCATTTGTACTTCTGATGGTTGACCCGTATATGATAACAGCTGTTGGGTTTCAGTTATCCTACCTGGCTGTAATTGGCATTGTTGCTGTTTACCCCTTTATTGAAAAAGCCTGGACACCCAAAAACTGGCTGTTACGTAAGACCTGGTCACTGATAGCTGTTTCTCTTGCGGCACAATTGATTACATTTCCTTTATGCCTGTATTATTTTCACCAGTTTCCCAACTATTTCCTGCTGACCAATATCGTAGCTGTGCCGTTGTCGGGATTGATCATCTACCTTGGAATAGCGGTGCTGGCGCTGTCTTTTTGGCCATGGCTTTCCTTATTGCTGGCAAAGGTACTTTCATACTCCCTGATGTTTCTCAACGGATCAATATCATTTATTGAAGAACTTCCTTTTTCAGTTTCAAGGGCTGTGCCGGTCAATTTCACCGAGATGGTGCTGATTTATGCCATTGTTATCTGTATTTGTGTGTTTCTATTGCAACATAAAAGTAAGGCACTGATCGGAAGTGCTGCTTTTGTGGTTTTACTGCTGATTTCTGTGGCAATACGTAATTATAACGCACTGGTTCAAAAAGAAATCATTGTTTATCAGGTGAATAAACATACGGCCATTGATTTTTTTGATGGCAAGTCTGCTTTTTTTATCTGCGATTCTGCTTTTATTTATGATACAAAAAAACAGGATTTCCACATCATGAATAACCGCTGCAAACACAGGTCGCGCAATGTTTTTCCGATAGTGATGACTAAAGAAAATGTTTCTTTTAAGAACAATATTTTTTACAACCATGGCGACTTTTACGGCTTTGCAGGGAGAAAACTCGCAGTAATAAACAAGGCCACATTCAACAGTCATAAGTTGGCGCTGGATTACCTCCTGATTTCTCAAAACCCTGATATCACTATGGAGGAGCTGTTAACACAATACGAGCCGTCCTTGATCATTTTTGACGCATCCAATTCGGAAAAAAATATAAAAAACTGGACAACTCAATGTGCAGACATTGGGATTCCTTGTTATTCAACCCGAAAGTCTGGTGCCTGGGTATGTAATTTAGCCGATTGATGCAATGAATACGATTCAGATTATAGCGTTAGTAATTTTTGTCGTCACCTATATTGGTATTATTTTCACACGCCTTCCATGGATAAACATTGACCGGCCATCTGCCGCGTTTTTTGGTGCAGTGGCTATGATACTATTTAATGTGCTGAATTTTGAAGAGGCCATTTTTTCTATCGATTTCAACACCATAGCTTTATTGCTTGGTATGATGATCATCATTTCCACCTTGCAGCTGGATGGCTTCTTTTCATATATTGCCCGAAAGACCATGGCCTTTTCACGTACCCGTTTCAGGCTGATGGTGATCATTGTTTTTGTTACCGGAATTTCGAGCGCTTTCATGGTCAACGATGCGGTGGTGCTTCTTTTCACGCCGGTAATCATCGCATTGTGCCTTGCATACCGCATCAACCCTGTTCCATACCTTATTGCAGAGATCCTTGCATCCAATGTTGGCAGTGCCATGACCATGACGGGAAACCCTCAGAATATGATGATCGGGATTAATTCGGGAATTTCATACGGTGCTTTTTTACTGCATCTGCTTCCGGTATCAATACTAGGCCTGTTGATCATCATCTTTATCATGCGTCTTTTGTATCCCGGGGATTTTAAAGATAAGACCCCGCTCCAGGTGTATGAAAACGGTTTTGAGTACAACTTCAAATCCATGAAGTTTTCCGTTCCAATATTTTTAGGGGTGGTAATACTTTTCTTTTTCAGCACCTTTCTTCATATTTCAATCCCGATGATCGCTTTGTTTGGCGGTTCGTTGATTTTGATATTCGGAAAGATCAAACCTTCAAAGGTTATCAAGGAAATTGATTGGGTGTTACTGCTGTTTTTTGCGTCGTTATTCATTGTGGTTCATGGGATCGAAAAAGCAGGGCTGATGGAATATATCATCAGTTCCAAACCCCTGACAAGCGATGTTGCCGGTGTCAGCGCGCTTCACGGGATCAGCCTCCTAGCATCGCAGCTTGTGAGCAACGTGCCGTTTACCGTGGCCATGCTACCGCTGATGAAAACCATTTCATCGGATGCCATGTGGTTAGCGCTTGCTTCTGCATCTACACTCGCGGGAAATGCGACCATCCTTGGGGCGATGGCCAATCTGATCGTGATAGAATCAGCAAAGCATCATAAAGTTCATATCGGCTTTTTCGAGTTTTTTAAGGCAGGTATAATAACCACCCTAGTGACATTACTTTTATCGATCGGGATAATTCTACTTGAAATTAGGATAGGGATGTTCTGATAAATCCGGAACCTGCCTGTTTAAAATCTATTTGCAGAGTTTTACTATCAGTTTGGCGATCTTAGAGGCTGATTCTCCATAAGCATTGGCTATTCTTGCCTGCTGGTCTTTCATTTCAACAGAGTTGTCACTTTTTCCGATAACTTTTTCAGATTTGATGGTGGCAAGGATATTTTCAGGATTTTCAGTTTCAACGAAATTAACAGTAAGGTTTACATAGGTGTCCCTGTTTATACCGCCTGAACTTGCGTAAAAACCGGGTTCTATCTTGTTGGTGGTAACGATCATGGTGTACTTGGAGTCGCCTTCTTTCTCGGCTTTTAATTTTAGTTTTCTCATGCCAAGGTTAAACTGTTCTATAAACTTAGGTTCGTGTTTATCCTTGAAGTCGGATTTCCATTTTGCAACAAATTTATCAGCATCGGCTGCTTTTCTGAATTCACCTCTTTTTTGTTTCAGGTAATAATCTTCAGTGAGACCGGCAACATCCATCCCGTCATAAACAAAAGAGACTGATATGGTTGGCTGGCCAATCAGAATGGTAATATCGCCGCTTACAAGATCGATATCCTGTGCTTTGGCTTTTTGGAAGTTGAATGTTATAATTACCAGGATGAATAACAATCTTATGTGTTTCATAGTGATGAGTTTATAGAAAATGTTAAAAAAAAAGTATTTTAGTGCAAATCTACAATTTTTTAATAAAACCCCTATATTTGTGAAAGAAAAAATACAAACAAAAAAAATACGATTATGTGTTTAATTGAACCAAACTCTTCTTTAATTCCAATTTTGATTATCCTGGCTGTCTGGGATATTGTATGGAAATTTATTGCATTATGGAAGTCGGCGCGGAACAACCACCTTGCCTGGTTTATCTGTATTGCTATTTTTAACACCATTGGGATTTTACCTATCATTTACGTTCTGACCCACAGGAAAAAGGCCGAAGCTGAAAAGCCGTAAACCCAAATTTGCAAAAAAATGAAAAAATTGACCATATTATTCATTGTATTGTTTATGACAGGGAGTTTTAGCCTGAAAGGCCAGACACAAATGCCCAATGCCGATTTTGAAGGATGGTCGGCTGCATATCCGGATAACAGGCCGCTTAACTACAATACCATTGACACCTTAGGCCTGCACAGCTGCTATAAAACAACCGACAAACACGGAGGTACATATGCTGCAAAATTAAGGTCGCTTGACACCACCATAATTATATACAATGTTAAACTTCCGGGCGTTGCAACCCTGGGGAAGATCAATATTAGCAGCATGACTATTACCAAAGGAATCCCATTTACCGATAAACCCAATAATTTCAGAGGTTATTATAAGTACCTGCCGGTAAATATTGACACCATGTCCGTCTACCTTTATTTCTGGCGATATAATACCGTGCTTCAAAAACAAGACACTATGGGCGGCGTTGCTTTTGACACTTCTGCAACTATTGGCTCTTATACGCTGTTCGACCTGCCCATACAATGGGATACGAATTACACGGAGTCACCGGATTCTATGAATATAATTTTGCTGGCTTCGCATACCATTCAAAACCATACCAGCGCCTTTTTCGATGATTTTAGTTTTTATTATCTGGCCACAGGGTTTGAACAGCGCCTGGATGATGTGTTGGCAGAAGTTTATCCAAATCCGGCAACTGGCCTGCTTACTATCAATAATGAGGTAACTACCGAAATCAGCCTGTACTCTATAGCGGGAGCGTTGATCATGAGGCGGGAAGCGGCTGAAAAGAATTGTCAACTGGATGTTTCGAGCCTGCCGCGAGGTGTTTATGTACTCCGGTTGAAGGATGATTCAGGAGTGAAAATATCCAAAATTATTCTGGAATAGCCACAAAACAGTTTGGGATCTCTTTCTGGATTTCGATTACGCTCTGAAAACAATCCGTATTGTTGGCTGTTAAAATTAACAAATGGAAATGATGTGATCCGGAAAGAACAATATTACTTTCCCTCGTCTGAGGAACTAAATACTTTTTCCCCCCGGATAAATGTTTTTAAAACCTTAGCGGATAGTACTTCTTTTTCGGGGATCGTCATGATGTCTTTATCGAGTATGACGAAATCCGCGTATTTACCAGCTTCCAGGCTGCCTTTTTCGTTTTCTTCAAAACATGCTTTGGCAGCCCAAAGGGTTATACCTCGAATCGCCTCAGCCCGGGTGATAGCATTTTCGGTTTGAAAACCATTTTCAGGAAAGCCTTTTATATCCTTACGGAAAACGGCTGCATAGAACGTCAGCATGGGATCAATTTCTTCAATGGGAAAATCAGTGCCGAAAGGAATCCATCCGTTTTGTAATAAAAGTGTTTTATAGGCATAGGCGTTTTTCACCCTTTCTTTTCCAAGACGGGCTTCAGCCCAATTCATATCCGAAGTGGCGTGTGTGGGTTGAACCGAAGGAATGATGCAAAAGTCGCCAAACATACCGATATCATTTGGATTAACTACCTGTGAATGTTCGATGCGCCAGCGCCGGTCGTTTTTTCCGTTCAGAATTGCTGCATAGATTTTCAATAGTTGCCTTACGGCTGAATCACCAATCGCATGCGTGTTCACCTGATAATTGTTTTCGTAAGCAATGTTGCAATAATACCTCAGCGAGTCGGGGGTCTCAAGCATTAACCCGAAGTTTGCTGCGTCATCGCTGTATGGCTGCAGCAGGCAGGCGCCACGCGAACCCAGTGCCCCGTCGGCATACAATTTAATGGAACAAACATGCAGCCTGTCTTTTTTATAAATTCCTTTTTTTACAAAATAATCAATGTTCTCTTTTGAGGGATCGAGCATCGCATAAATATTTATTTTCAGTAAGCTTTCCGACTGCAACTGTTCCAAAAAGAGAACTGTTTCTTTTGATAATCCTGCGTCAGCTACGGTGGTCAATCCGGTTGCCAGGCATTTTTTCTGGGCTTCCTGAAGCAGGGTGGCAAGTTCGTCGCCTTTGGGTTTTGGTACAAATTCTTTCATCATGTCGGCGGCCTTATCAATGAGGACACCGGTGAGTTTGCCATTTTTCAGTAGGATTTTCCCGCCATCAATTTGTGTTTTCGTAGTAATGCCGGCAAGTTCAAGCGCTTTTGAATTCGCAATAACCGCATGCCCGTCTATGCGCGTAAGCACCACAGGGATGTCAGGGAAATTTTCATCGAGCAGTGTGTTATCCGGGAAGTTTTTATCCTCCCAGAGGTTCTGGTCCCATCCCCGGCCCAAAAGCCATTGCGGGTGAAGTTTAGTTTGATGGGCTTTCAGCCGTTCGATGACCATTTTAAATGAGGTGGATCCTTTCAGATCAGCCTGTTGCAGCATCAGTGCAAGGCCATAAAAATGGCAGTGTGCATCAATGAAACCGGGATAAACTATGCCACCCTGCAGGTCAATGCTGGCTTTCGAATTATAAGACTTTTTGATCACATCGCTGCTGCCTGTGGCAAGAATTTTCCCGCCTTTCACAGCCATGGCTTCTGTTATGGAGAAATTATTGTCAACGGTGTATATTTTTCCGTTGTAGAGCAAAAGGTCGGCTTCGGCCTTTTGCCCGCAAGCACCTAGTATAAGCATAAGCGGTATTGCTAAAACAATTAGGTTTCTTTTCATTCTATGGTCTTGTCCAGCAAAGATAAGCGGTTTTGTTTTCCAATTTTTTATTATTTTCTTGCAACTGTTTTTTTTGTAAATTTGTTCTGCCACTGGCCGATTGTTTATTTTGAAAAACAAACAGATAGCGATCGACTGATCAATCAACGAAAAGCGTAATACTGCAAATGAAGAAAATATTCTCTGTTTTAATAACCCTGCTTTTTGTTTTTAATGCTTATGCGCAGCTGAACACTGGTGGCCAGCAGGTATTTAGAAGCCTGACCGACAACGGAATCAGGGGCATAGGAGTGGCTTATTTATTTAGCGGCACAAACCGTTATGAGATCACATACAACAACACATTTTTTGTGCGCCTGGGTGTGAAAGATTTTACATTTCTCAAAGAAATTGGCAAACCGGCTCTCCCTGCGCGTTACGATATTGTTTTAATTCCTGATGGCGCTCAGCCTGAAATTGTTTTGAAAAACGCTCCATTTGCACCACAGGATGGCCTGCTTATTTACCCTGCTCTTCGAAATGCCACCGATCGTTATGGCGATCCGGACCCTGAATTTACTTTAGATTCGGCGTTTTATCAAAGCAATACCTGGTATCCTGAAAATCCTGTAACACTTGTTAATATTATAAAAGTCAAAGGTATTTCTCTTGCGGTAATTCAGGTTTGCCCTGTGCAGTATAATCCACAAATGAGAAAGGCAAAAATCTTTAGCCAACTGGATTATGAAGTTAAATTTTCACGGAATAAAAAATTTTTCAATCATAAAGAGCAATATTCGGCTGCTTTCCTTAATAAACTGCAAAACCTTGTATTGAACAATGTGTCTGTGAAAGCTGAAACGGATTTGTATTTTTCGGCAAAGAATTCTCTGTCACAGTCAAAAACAGCCGGTGCAAAAAATTATATCATCATTACGCATTCGGACTATCTGGAGGCAGCCGACAGCTTGGCCAAATGGAAAAACCAGCTTGGTTATTCCACAGAAATAGTGTCACGGTCAAGCTGGACAAGCCCGCAGGTTAAATCAGAGATACAAAGCCGTTATCAGTCATGGTCACCCAAACCTGATTATGTTGTGATCCTCGGCGACCACGATCAGGTGCCCGGCGAGATTCATCAGGATCCGACCTACGGCGACAATTTTGCGACCGATTTGTATTATGCCTGCATGGATGGAGCATCGGATTACGTGGCCGATCTGGCATTCGGGAGAATTTCGGTGTCATCAGCCACAGAAGCTATGACCGTAGTTAACAAAATTATCAGCTACGAAAAAAATCCACCTGTTCAGCCTGCTTTTTATTCTAAGGGCGTAGTTAGCGCATATTTTCAGGATGATGATGATAACTCTTATGAAGACAGGCGCTTTGTACTTACCAATGAGGAAATCAGGAATTATATGCAGTCGCAGCAAGGGTTTACGGTTGACAGGATTTTTGAAGCAGACACGGGCACAACTCCTTTATATTATAACAATGGCCTGTATGCAAATTCAGAGCCCTTGCCGGCGGAACTTCTACGAAGCAATGGATTTGCGTGGGATGGTGATAAAAATGACATAGCCGCCGCTTTGAATTCAGCCGATGGAAGGCTGTTCCTCGCTCACCGCGATCATGGTTATGTGGGCGGCTCGGGATGGGCATCACCCGAATTTGTTACAAATGATATTAATATGCTGAACAACGGAAATAAACTGCCTGTGGTTTTCAGCATTAATTGCCATACCGGCGAATACCAGCTGAGTGAATGTTTCTCTGAAAAATTTTTGCGTAAGGCTAATGGTGGCGCGGTTGGCGTATTCGGGGCGGCTTATTACAGCTGGAGCGGATTCAACGACGGGCTGATTGCAGGTATGTTTGACGCTATCTGGGCAAGCCCCGGACTGGTACCCAACTTATCCGGTAATGGCGATGATCCTGTTGGGAGCCCGGTGCCTCATGAACCTGTATACACGATGGGCGACGTGCTGAACCAGGGAATCATCAGAATGATCCAGACCTGGGGCGATGATAAATACACCCATGAGTTGTTCCATTATTTCGGTGATCCGGCCATGAAAATCTGGACTGCTTTTCCCGGAACAATTTCCGCCTCGCACCAGGCCTCCATTGCTTGCCATGATACTTCGTTTACTATCAATACGGCCAGTTGTTCCCATTGCCTGGCAACGCTTGTTGTTGATGGCGAACTTATTGCCAGTGACAGCCTTAATTCAACGCCGCTCACCTTACATTTTCCTCCCGTGCTTGGTAGTGCTGCAGTTCTTACGATTTCGAAACACAACTTCAGGCCTTATATTGCGAATATCCCATTTACATCAACCTGCTTACGTCCTGATTTTAACATTGCTTATGGTAATGCCTGTGTCGGTCAGGAGATAGATTTCACGGATGCTTCCGGCGGAGATATTCTCACTTACAACTGGGATTTTGGAGCGGATGCACTCCCTTTGACAGCCAATACTTCCGGGCCTTTTCAGGTTGTTTATTCCTCACCGGGGATGAAAATCATCACGCTTACCATTGTAAATGGAATTAATTCCGAAACGTATTATGATTCGCTGTACATTGACCAGCCTTGTATTTACTACACCGAACAAAATCACGTTACGACGGTCAATGCCTGCCAGGGCATGCTTCTCGATAACGGAAGTACAGGGAACTATATTGCCAATTCAAACGATACGGTAACCATCTCAGCTTTGGGCGCTGCCTCTGTCACTCTTAACTTTGTCGATTTTGATGTGGAACCGGGAGACAACGGCAGCTGTAATTATGATTACCTTGAGGTATTTGACGGGTCCAATACGTCTGCCACTCTTATCGGCAAATACTGCAACCTGACAGGGAATACGCCACCGCCGGCCATCACTTCTACCGGGAGTTCCATAACACTGCATTTTTATTCCGATGGATATACCCAGGGAAGAGGCTATGAGATCGATTTTAACTGTGCGACTGCAGGATTGGCGCCTTCTGCTGCTTTCATAGCCGAACCGCTGAATACCTGCGACGGCTTGATAAACTTTACGGACCTGACTACCAATTCACCGGTGGCATTTCTTTGGAATTTTGGTGATGGCGATACTTCCAACCTTCAAAATCCGTCTCATAATTACCTGGCAAATGGAAATTATACGGTGTCGCTTAAAGCTACGAACGCATACGGGGATAATACTTTTACCCGAATAAATTATATAAGTGTTCAGCGTCCTGATGCTCCGGATGTAATAAATGATACGGTATGCGGCCCTGCGCAGGCTGAGTTGACGGCACTTTCGGAAGGCACCATTAACTGGTATGATGATGAAATAGCCGGTAGCCTGGTTTATGCCGGTGATACCTTAACCACTGCCATGCTGGACACGATTACCACTTATTATGCGGAATCGGTGACAAACGAAATTTATACGGCAGGGGCCCCGGATACACTGATAGGTAGCGGAGGTTATTATACCGGTACCACCGGGCATTATCTGATTTTTAACTGCCTTACAGACCTGACCCTGGTTTCGGTTGATGTTTATGCAAACCTTGAAGGTAACCGCACGATTAAATTACAGTCAGGTTCCGGTGCCGATATCCTTGATACCATCATTAACCTGGCTTTAGGAAAAACTACGATTTTTCTGAACTGGAGTATTCCTGCAGGAACCAATTACAGGCTTGTCAACACCGGCCCCGTGCAAAGGCTTTTCCGCAATTCAAGCGGGGCGGTTTATCCCTATACGGTGAATGACATTTTAAGTATTACCGGCAACAGCTATAACAGTTCGAGCTACTATTATTTTTATAACTGGAACGTGCAGGCCGGTGCTTGTAAGAGCGTTCGGGTGCCGGTAACAGCTTTTGTTTATTCCGCTGTGCCTGACGCCTCCTTTACTTTCAGCGGCCCCGATAATATTGTTGACTTTACTAATTCAACAGCCGATGCCTATTCATATGAATGGGATTTCGGAGACGGTCACCATTCTGTGGAAACCAGCCCGACGAATACTTTTACCTCCAACGGTTCGTATATCGTAACACTTACAGCAACCAACAGCTGTGGGTATGACATTTTTATTGACACTGTTGATATATACAGCGTTGGAATTACTGAAAATGGCAGTTTCCAGAATCTTAGTATCAACCCGAATCCTGCCACTGAAAGCATTGTTGTTACATGGGAAAGCATTGCTGAAAATTTAAGTTTAATTGAAATTTCGGATACTTATGGGCAACAACTCTTTTATAAAAGTATTGCCGCCCGCATGGGAATCAATTCTGAGACGATTGATCTGAGCGGTTTTGCGCAAGGTGTTTATCTTGTTAAAATGATTTCTGGGAATCAAAAGTCGGTGGTGAAACTGGTGGTTTTGTAATTAGTATTTTAATATCCATTATATGCCTAAAACATTATAGTTTCATTATGACCATAGCGGATATCATATATAAACACCTGATAGAATATAATTATGTCGTAAGGAAAGGGCTTATCAATAAGATCATATTGTTAGCTATTATCAGCGCCTTTCTTTTTAACAATTTTTTCGATTTTTTAAAGCATCTGTATGATAATCAAATGGTTGAATTTGGGTTCTGGGTTTTTTTTACATCCTTTATAGGCACAATGCTCTTTGGGGTGATGATATTTATTAAACCTAGAAGTTTTGCGCCTTCCTCCGCGTTGAAAAAAGCAAAATTGTATTTTAAGGAAGATGTATTTAATTTTATCAGGGAACATAACCCGGAAATGCAAAAAATTATGCCTTTTCAGAAAATTCATTTTCAATCCCTGCTCGATTCCGGATTAATCCCAAAGAAAGATTTTAATTACGAAGGTGATGACTGTATGAACGGTAGTTATAATAATATTCCGTTCAAATTATGTGAGGTCAACCTATTTCATTATTTTAAAAGTTTTTTTTACGGCCAATTTACAATTTGTGATTTTAACAGGCCATTACTGCCTGTATTCATCTCATTTAATAATAAGGAACTTAATTATTCCGGTGCTGTAATTTCGGAAAATACCGTGCGTATGATTCAGGATTATTGCAGTAAATATAATTCGGAAATAAAAATATCACTGAAAGAGCAAAAGCTATATATCGCAATAGGCAGGCACCGAAACCTTTTTGAAAACTATAATAAAAAAGCTATTGGGAACCTTGGAAGCGATTATGATATTTTTGTTGCAAACTTTTCTATTATTAAAAGTATCATTGACGATCTTCAATAATTTTGGATTTCCAAATTTATATCAAATTTCAATTCCTTTGTGAAACGCCACCAGCCCGTCCATCGGTTCTTTCATGATTTTTGAAACCGTAGTCCCGAATTCCCCGGCCACCTCCTCAAGGATTTCTTTAAGGTTTGAAGATACCGATCCGGTAAACGCCAGCGGTAATTTTTTGAAATTGGGATAAACAGCCACATGATCCGTAAAAAAATTCTTAAAACAACGATACACCAAATCATGAATGTAAGGATCACGGAAGTTTGTTCTCAAAAATTTTGAAAATGAAGCCAGGTAGGCATTTGGTGAGGGCTTGTGATAGATCTTTTCCAGCACCTCTTCGCGGCTTATGGCGTAGTTGCTTTCAAATGCGTGATGAATATGTTCAGGAAGCCTTTTGTAAAAATAAGCCCTGAGCAATTCTTTGCCGAGCGCGGCGCCGCCGCCTTCATCGCCTAAAATATAACCCAATGAAGGAACCCGGTCGGTGATCTTTTTGCCATCGTAAACGCATGACACGGAACCGGTACCCAGTATGCATGCGATGCCGCTGCCATGCCCGAACAAAGCCCTGGCCGCACCAAACAGATCGCTGTAAACGTCTATTTTTGCTGAAGGGAAATATTTTTGCAAATTATTTTCAACAAAAAAAACGGCACTATCGGTACCGCAGCCAGAACCATAAAAATGCAATTGGCTGATTTCATTTTTATTAATTTTCAAATCGTTCTCCAGTACTTTTTTAAAAATATCTTCCCCGGCAAAATAAGGATTCAAGCCCTTGGTGTAATAACTTGCCGTTCTGTTATCCGGCTTTAGCAATAGCCAGTGTGTTTTGGTGGAGCCGCTGTCAGCAATGAGTATCATGGTCAGGATGAGTTGAAAATGAAAAAAAATATGAAAGAATAAATGAACCCTGTTTGATTTCTGACAGCTAAGTTATATATTTGTTGTAATTATTCAGGTTTTTTATTATTTATCACATGGGCCTTTTATTTAATGAAATCTTGGCATTACTGGCGGCAATTGTCATCATTGTCTTTGCCAGCAGGTATTTCATGCTGAAAAAGATCCGCAGGAATATTTCGTTTCTGTCCGGAAATGAGCAAAAAGCAGGTTCTGTAAAAAAGCTGATCCGGGATTTTAAACAGCATTTGGATGAAACAAAAGACCATGAAGAACGGCTTACTCATTTTTATGCCGCCACACTTGATGGAATTCTGCTGCACGACACAGGCAGGATTTTATTGGTTAATCAGGCTGTTTCAAGGTTGACGGGCTATTCGGAAGCTGAACTGGTAAACATGTCCGTAAAAGATGTTTTCCAGGAACGGCAGTCGGGAAGCGGGTTTAAAATTCCTTTGAAGCCATATACTTACGAAACGATGGCCTTAAAAAAAGACAATAAGAAATTTCCTATCGAAGTTCAGGAGAGTGCTATTGAATATAAAGGTAAAATGATTATAGCCTCAGTGATTCGCGATATTTCGAAACGTGCTGAGGTGGAGAAACAACTGAAGGAAGAGCGTCTGAAGCGGCTTTCATGGGTCATCGATGGACAGGAAATTGAACGGCAGCGATTGGCGCGCGATCTTCACGACGGACTCGGCCAGACCATGATAGCGCTGAAACTGAAAGTGGAAAACATTGAGGTGTGCGATGAGAAAAACAAAAAGAAGTTCGATGACCTGCGAACCCTGTTTAATAAAACCATAGATGAAATACGCAGGATGTCGAACAACCTGATGCCAGCTGGTTTAAAAGAGTTCGGGATTATTAATGCCATTCGTAAATTGTGCAATGAAACATCGGAACATACCGGTATCGAAATTAATTTTATGGCAGATAATACCATCAATCCCAAAACACTCACCAACAAATGCATCATGTATTTATACCGTATTGCCCAGGAAGCGATTACCAATTCCGTGAAACACGCAGCGGCATCGGTGATATCAGTAAAATTCGAAAAAAAGCAAAATTTCTACGTTCTTACAATTGCAGATAATGGAAAAGGTTTTAAATTTGGTACTACGCATAAGTATGTTGGAAACGGAATTTATAATATGCGGGAACGGGCTTATATGTTGGGAGGCACATTTAATGTGCATTCCGATCTGGGCAAAGGTACCGAAGTGAAAGTAAAAATTCCTGTAAATCATTCATAAATGCAGCTATGGAAAAAATAAAAATCATACTCGTCGACGATCATCAGATTGTGCGCGATGGCATTAAATCCTTGCTCACCGATGTTGATGATATTGATATCATCAGCGAAGCATCCGATTACCATGTGCTGAAAGAAAAACTAAAGTTGCAGGATCCCGATATCATCATCATGGATATTTCATTACCTGAAATTTCCGGCTTGGAAATAGCCAAAATGCTTTCGGTATCTCATCCTCACATCAAAATACTCATCCTGTCGATGTATACCGGTGAGGATTTTATTTTTAATGCCATAAAATCAGGCGCTAAAGGATACCTGCCTAAGAATACCACGCGCAAGGAAATCATCGACGCCATCAGGGCTATCCATGCCGGTGAAGAATATTTCAGCGAGTCGATCTCGAATGTCATCCTGAAAAGTTATGTACAGAAAGCAAAGACCGCGGATAACCTGCCGGAGCGCTCCGAAGACAAACTCACCACACGTGAAATTGAGATTCTGAAGCATTTTGCAGGGGGATTAAGTAATCAGGAAATCGCTGATAAACTGTTCATCAGCATACGCACGGTTGAGTCACACAAAAACCATATCATGCAGAAACTTGAACTTAAGAGCACTGTGGACCTGATCAAGTTTGCAATTAAGAATAAAATTGTGGATGTTTAACTTTAATTTCTGGTAAAATATTTATTAAAAAAAATCATTAAGAGAATGAAAAAAAAATATGCTGTTTTAGCTTCATTTTTTGTTTTGCTGGCGGTTGGTGCCAATTGCCAGAATTTTGTCACCGCAACAAAAAGCAATAACGGCCAAACAATTACGCTTGCCCCGGACCAGGTATTGGAAGTTCAACTGCCCAGAAAGGCATCAACAGGGTATATCTGGTGCGAAGCAAAAACGTCTCCTGAAAAAGCCTTAATTAACTCCATAGCAAAGGTCGGAGATGATGATTTTATCCATGACCCGGACCCGTTGAAAATTGATGGCAAGATACTCGCAGGGCAGGCCGGTACGCAGATACTCAGGTATGTTGGCGCCTCGGCAGGAACCACAGAACTGCACTTAGCGTTGAGGCGCCCGTGGGAAAAAGATACTCCGGCACTTGACCATTTTGTGGTCACTATAATTTCAGGAGGGAAATACTCCGGAAACTACGTCCCGCCTGCAAAAGAGAAACCCGTTCATACGACCTCAACCCCCAAAGACCTTCCATCACATTTTGACTGGCGCCCGTTATGCACTCCTATAGCAGATCAGCACCAGTGTGGCGACTGCTGGGCCTTTGCCGGCGTAGGAACCCTGGAATGCAACATCAATATTAAAGATGGTGTTTATAAAGACATTTCAGAAGCCTACCTGACCAATTGCTATACCTTGTCCCTGGGATGCAACGGTGGTTTGTGCCCGCACAGTTTCTGGATGGCCCCGCAGGGAGCGGTTTATGAATCGGACTATCCATGGACACAAGACCTGACAAACGGAATTTCAGGGACCTGCGGAGGCCCTTTTACCTATCATGAGACCATCGACAGCTTTGCCAACGTGCCTGGCGCTAATTTCCTGGGCATGCCGCCTGATGCCAACATCAAATCGGCCATTTATCATCACGGCCCTGTATGGGTGGATGTTTGTGCTGCAAGTTCTGAATGGAGTACTTATTCCGGGGATATTTATACCGGAAACGGACTTGTGTTTGACCATTGTGTCGTACTGGTAGGATGGTGTGACAGCGCTTCTGTCGCGGGAGGCGGATACTGGATATTGCGAAATTCATGGGGGCCGGATTGGGGTATCAATGGTTATATGTATATTTCCTATGGCAGTGATGTGGTGGGATTGTTCGCAAACTATATTGTTTATAAGGGTGGCGACACCTATCAGTATTTATCAACCGGTGAAATTTTGGATGATAAGGACATCAGGATATATCCTGTTCCGGCTACAGCTAATATTACCATTGAAAGCCCGCAAAAATCGGCCATAGAGGTATCCAACAACCAGGGGCAGCTCGTTAAATGCTATAAAACGGTTGAAAATAAGACTATCATTGATATCTCGGACCTTGCAACAGGATTGTATTTTATTAAGGTGAAAACTGAAAAAGGCGTTGTGGTAAAGAAGATGATAAAGGAATAAGATACCGGCAAATAAAAAAGAGGTAGCAGGAGATTTGTCTTTTTTTTGCAAAAATGTATACCTTTGTTCCAAAATTTAGTATTAATTAACAAAAAACTTACTTATGAAAACATCAAAAATTTTCTTTTTAATGATCGCTTTTGTTTGCGTTTCCGCTACGAGTTATGCACAACCTGGATTTGCAACCAATGGGAAAACGCAACTTATTGACGGAAGTCTGAAAGTACTTAATGGCCAAACAGCACTAAGTGTTGTGTTCACTTATGACAATATGCTCGTGGATGGTATGTCAGAAGACAACTATATTACCAAGAAAACCCAGGAACAAAACAAGATGAAATCCGGCTCAGGTGATTCATGGGCTACAAAATGGAAAGAAGACAAGACCGCACGCTTCGAACCGGAATTCATGAAATGGTTGAATAATTCAATGAAAAAACTCGGAATCGTAGCAACTGCAGTAACCGGCGAAGCTTCCACCACCTATACGCTTAAGATTCAAACCGTACAAATCCGCCCCGGCGTTTATACCGGAGTGTCGGTTGGAGGAAAAAGCATTGGGGAAGATACCTTTATCGATGTTCAGGCTACCCTGATAGAAACAGCGAACCCTTCAAACGTGCTTGCTACCATTATGGCAACCAAAGTCATCGGCGAGTCTGTTTCCTTTGCAAATTATGATGGCGGCCTCAGAATAATGGCAGCTTATCAGGTGGCAGGAAAAAACATTGGCAGTTTCATTGTAAAAAACTGTAAAAGTAAAAAGTAATTTTATTTCATTTAGACGTTTTCAAACGGCTTGGCGAAAGTTGAATCGCTGACTGATAATTTACAGAACTCCCGAAGTTTCAAACACTCCGGGAGTTTTTTTTTGACAGCCATAAATATTTTTTACTTTTACATCCGTAAAATTCGTGCAAAAATAAGCTGAAGAATGATTGACAAGGTAAAGCCGAAAAAAACGGAACGTTTATTTTTATATCGTTTGCTTGTTATACATACCTTGATTCTGGCACTGAATGTTCCTGCCAATTCCCAGAATGACAGTGTTCGTAAAGATAGCATTTCTGAAAAACCTTATTATTTCTATCATGGATACACCTATGGTTCTCAGGGCGTGTTCAATCCGCTGACACTGGTGTTAAACTCCGGCTATGACATTTGCCAGCTAACCGGCCACGACAGGCAGATCCTTAATTTTCCGTATGAAACATCTGCAAAAAATGTTTTCTGGAATCTGGGGCATCCCTTCAAAGTGATTGGTGAAGTAGGATGGTGGAAATTTACGAAGACCGAGTTGCTGCCATTGACCTTTAGCAGGGAAGGAGGGCAGTGGATGCCCAATTATATATTACATGTTGTTGGAGGAGGAATGTCGTATGTTACGATATCTGAGTGGTATCGTTACAATGGTGTAAAATGCCCGAAGCTATTCGGTTTTATCACGCTGATGGCTGCCGATATTCTGAATGAGACTATAGAAAACAATGGCTATATTGGCTCCAATAGCGATCCCATACCCGATGTGTACATTTTTAATTTTGCAGGGGTGGCCTTATTCAGTTCTGAAAAAGTTTGCCGTTTTTTCAGCCAAAAGCTTCACATGGCCGATTGGAGCCTGCAGCCTTCCCTGACACTGGCCGATGTTTCTCTGTATAATTGCGGGCAGTATTATTCGTTCAAATGGGAATTGCCTTTTGAGTGCCGGCTTTCATTGTTTACACGCATGGGGATGGGAACGCTCATAGGTCTTTCATGGAAATTTCCGAATGGCGCCGCTATCTCTGCCGGTGCAGGTGTGCGTTCGGGTGAGCGCTACCTGCTGTCTGAAAAAGCCCGGCAGGTAACCATTACCACGCCTTTCAGTTTCGGGGTGTTTTATGATAAAAATAATTCTTTGCTGGCCTCACTGCAGATAAGCAATGTGAGCGATTATTTTATCAATGCAAATGTTTACCCGGGTTTGTTCCGGATAGGAAAATTCTCGCCGGGATTATGGGCCGTGATCGACAAAAAAGGGATTCCCGCTTTTGGGTTCACGACGCGGTATACATTAGGCGTTGGCCTTGGATACAACTTCCGGAATCGTTGATCGGTAATGAATTAAATTGTCCCTTGTTTTTTTGTGTAAAAATCGTTACTTTTGAATAAAATAAATAGCTCCGATATTTAGAATTAATATACTGCGTGATGATTATCTCATAGTTTGTTTTTTAGTTATAAAAAAATCAGCCATGGCCGGGTTCAGGATTCATAAATTTTCAAAAACACGAATTGCCACCATCGATGTGTGTGCGATCGGGCTTAAAAAGCATCACGTTGCCTCCATGATCGAAATAGATGTGACAGACAGCAGAAAAAGAATTAAAAAGTATAAGAACGAGACCGGCAAAATATCATTTAATGCCTGGCTGATCAAAGCGATCAGCCTTACGATCAAAGATCATGAACAGGTGGCCGCTTATCTTAAAGGAAAACAAAAGCTGGTAATATTCAATGATATTAATATTTCGATGGCGGTTGAGAAAGAATTGAACGGGCAAAAAGTCCCGGTCCCGCTGGTCATTGAAAAGGCGAATGAACGAAGCCTGGAGTCCATAACGGCCCAGATCAGTGAAGCCAAAAGTGAAAACATGGCGGCTGGGGATATGGTGCTCCAGCGCCGATCGGAAAGGATGGAACGGATGTATTCCCGGTTGCCCGGATGTATCAGAAGATCTTTCTGGAAGTACCTGTTAAAACATTCACATTTTGCTTATCGTAAAATGGGCAATGTGGCGGTTACCTCTATTGGGATGGTGGGAAATGTAAATGGCTGGTTCATTCCGGTATCGGTGCATCCGGTATGTTTTGGGATAAACGGAATAACCAAAAAACCGCTTGAGGTTGATGGTAATGTAGTGGTCAGGGAGATGCTGAACCTGACGGTACTGCTTGATCATGATGTGGTAGACGGGGCTTATATGGCGCGGTTCCTGAACGAACTGTCGGATAATATCAGAAATGGAATAGGATTGTAAATATGGGGCAATGCATGAAAACAATAAATAATCTATTTTTATAAAAAATTAATCAGAAAAAAATGACTGATAAATCGAAAGAATTGTGTGCATCTGTCACACTTATTAATGGCAGGTTGGGTTTTACCGGGACGGTTGGAGAAAATGCCCCGGTCTCTATCGACTATATTCCGCCATTGGGTGACGGCATGGGCTATACTTCATTGGAATTGCTGCTTCTCAGCTTAACTTCCTGCATTGGAAGCTCCGTGCTGACGTTCTTGCGCAAGATGAACAAAACAATCATCGCGTGTGAAATCCATGCAAAAGGTTCAAGAAAGGAAGAACACCCGACGGGCTTTAAAACCATTTTAGTTGAAATTTACCTTAAATCTCCCGATGTCACAGAAGATGATATGAACAAAGTGATAAGCCTTTCGGAAGATAAGTACTGCCCGGTTTGGTCCATGCTGAAAGGGAATACCGATGTTGAAGTTAGATTTTCTATAAATCATTAATATGCACTTTTCAGCTTTTTTCCTTCACTAAATAAATAATTTGAAATCCAATGAAAGTAATAGCAATAAACTGAAGCGCTAATAAGTGAGCGATAAGATAAAATTTATTTTATCAGACAAGAAAACAATTTGGCTTTAATTTAAGAAAAGAAAAACATGAAAAAGTTTACATATTTCCTTCTTGGTTTTACGTTAGCAGCTAATCTGCAGGCACAATCAATTCCTGAAAAAATTGCTTTAAGAGCATGTGACTGTCTTTATTCATACGATACGTATGATCAGCTTAAGGATAGTTTAAAACATTGTGTTTCTTCAGCGACAGCTTATTATATGACTAATGGCCCTACGGAGGATCAGGAATATCTTCAATCATTTCAGGGAGCACTTAAAACACTCACAGAAGTGTTTGACATACTTCCTTCTAATTGTTATCATTTGCGCCATTTGATGATTGAAGAAAAGAAAAAACAATATTATAAATTATCAGCGATTTCGTCTGCAAATGAGCATTATGAAAAAGGCAATGATTATATTAATAAAGGAGATTTTTCAAATTCAATTATGGAATTCAATGAAGCAATCAAAATTGACAATAATTTTGTTAATGCATTAGATAACCTTGGCCTTTCATACCGTTGCCAGGGTAATTATAAAGATGCTTTAAAATCATACAGGAAATCCCTGGAAATATTTCCGGAAGGTGAAATTGCACTGTTAAATATTGCAGTAACATATTCATTGTTGAAAGATAATAAAAACTCACTAAAATATTATAAAGAACTTGTTTTTTATTACCGAGGTAACCCTGAAGGGTACTTTGGTTGCGGCAAAATCTTTTTTCTTAAATCGGATTATGAAAATGCGCTTGAAAATATTTTCATAGCTCATAAAATTTATACACAGACAAATTCAGAATATCTAAAGGACAGTGAGACCATGATTAGGTTGGTATATTCAGAAATGAAGGGAAAGAAGAAACTTGATATTTTTACCGAAAAAGCAAAAAAGTATAATATAATAATTACCGAATAAAAAAACTGTTGTCATCCCATAAAGCCATTTACAAAAATTTTTAATAAGCAGATAATCTATGAATGTAAAAAATCAATCCAATGAAAGTAATAGCAATAAACGGAAGCCCCAACAAAGAAGGTAATACATTTCATGCATTAAACATGGTGGGCAATGAGCTCCGGGCTCAGGGTATTGAGTTTGAGATCCTGCACATCGGGCATAAAATGATACATGGCTGCAACGCCTGCGGCACATGTGCCATGAACCGGGATGAGAAGTGTACGATTAAGACCGATGACCTGAACCAGTGGATACAGCAGATAAAAACTGCTGACGGCATTATCCTGGGCTCTCCGGTTTATTATTCCGGCGTGGCGGGCACGATGAAAAGCTTCCTCGACCGGCTGTTTTTTGTTTCGGGCACGAACGGGAATTTTTTCCGGCACAAAGTGGCAGCAGCTGTTACCGCAGTGAGGAGAACAGGCGGTTCGGCCACTCTTGACTGCCTGTACCATTATCTTTCATATTCCGAGATGATCCTGGCCACATCAAATTATTGGAACGTGATACACGGCGCGGCTCCCGGTGAAGTGGGGCAGGACCTGGAAGGCAAACAGATCATGCGTGTGCTGGGAAAAAACATGGCATGGCTGTTAAAAATGAAAGAAGCTGCTGCCGGTACGATTGAGCCGCCAAAGAGAGAACGGAAGGAATATATGAATTTTATCAGGTAGCTATTTGTAAGAAATACCCGAAAATTTTTGTTTTGTTGTAATTAATAATATTTATATTTGATGGGTGATAAAATCAAACCTGTTTAAAAAAGTTGCAGGTTACAGTTTTCTCATATTTTAAAGGAGTTATTGCATGATATAAAGTTTGAACCTACATAAAAATCATGAAAAAATTTTTTGCTTTAATTATTGTTTTGTTGGCATTTCAAACAGCGAATGCACAGTGGGTACTTCAGAATTCAGATAATACGAATTGGTTATTCTCTACTTATTTTGTGAATTCTAATATTGGATATGTTGCTGGTGGTTACGGCATGATCTTAAAAACAATAAATGGCGGGCAAGACTGGTCAGCACTTAATTCCGGTACGAGTACGGATCATTTTTATTCCATATTTTTTGTAAATGCAGATACAGGATATGCGGTTGGCGAGCCAAGTGCATTTTATAAAACCACCGATGGAGGCGTCACCTGGGAAAAAAAACCAATTGGGACAAATAGTACATTGTACTCAGTTTTTTTTACAAGTTCTGATACAGGATATATTGCAGGCACAAATCAAACGCTGGGTAAAACTACGGACGGAGGAACAAACTGGACTTACCAACCTTTCTATGCATGGACGTACCGATCTGTTTTCTTTACAAATCCAAATACAGGCTACGCAGTAGGGGAAAGCGTTTTTAAAAAAACCATTGATGGCGGGGCAAATTGGATTCAGCAAAGCGGAATGTGGGGCAATTATTTACAAGTATATTTCCCAACCACAGACACTGGTTATATTGCCGCGGATAGTGGAAAAATTTTTAAAACGACAGATGCGGGAAATACCTGGACACCATACTTTACCGGAGGGGTACAAACATTATTAACAATGTATTTTACAGATGCCATGACAGGATATGTTGGTGGCGGGACTACCGGCCCTGACGCAAATTTCATCCTAAAAACAAATAATGGGGGACTTACCTGGTCAAATCAGGTTCCTGCAAACTCAAAAGTAATTCGCTCCATTTATTTCCCCGCTAAGGACACTGGCTTTGCCATTGGTAATAATGGAACGATTATGAAAACCATCAACGGTGGTATCGCCAATGTAGATTCCTATGATATGTCGGCTACTGTGAATATATTCCCAAATCCAACCTCGGGTTATTTAAATATTGAAACTTCGTCAGACAATGAGCTCTCTCAAATTTCAATTTGTAATTTACTTGGACAGGAATTATTGAGACAATCCCTGGCGGGTAAAAACAATCATGTTGATATTAGTAATTTGAATAATGGTATTTATATAATAAAGCTGACTGATGAAAATTCTGCAATGCTAAGTCGGATTATAGTTAAAGAATAATAGCCTGGCTGCAATTCGGCCACAAAACATTATGTCATCAGGTAACCATTGACCCATAAATTAAATTAATAAATTAAAACATACAATCATGAAACAATTAATCATATTCGCTTTAGGATTGCTCTTGACGGCTGACCTTTCCGCTCAGAACGATAAGATCGATGAACTGATTTCGCAGGGAACAGCGCTTCATGACCAGGGAAGGTATGATGAGGCCATTTCAAAATATAAAGCCGCTTTAGAGATTGATAACAATTCCCTGGCGGCTAATTATGAATTATCGTACACCTATATGGCTACACAACAATACGAAAAAGCGATAAAACACAGCCAAATTGTTATTGAACAAAATATAGCCTATCTGGAAGAAGCCTACATTGTGTTGGGGAGTTCACAGGATATGCTTGGCCAGCCCGACAAAGCAATCAAGTCTTATGAAGAAGGATTGACAAAATATCCGAACAGCAATTTATTAAATTATAACCTCGCATTGACATTATTTAATCAAAAAGATTACGAAGGAGCCGAAGAAGCTGCCATTAAGGCTGTCTTAGCAAAACCCAGCCATGGAAGCAGCCATATTCTTTTAGCGGCCATCATGCAAATAAAAGGTCAGCGCGTGAAATGCCTGATGTCCTTATACTATTTCCTGATGGTAGAACCGGATTCAAAACGTTCGGAATTTTATTATAAAAGTTTGATGGACGAATTGGGGACGGGAGTAGCCAAAGAAGGCAAGAAAAAAATTAATGTGAGTATTTCGTCCACTTCTGTTAAAGACGAAGAATTCGGTGCGGCAGATATGATGGTCAGCATGCTTGCCGCATCCAGGTTTATAGATGAAAACAAGAAGAAAAGTGAAATGGAAATGTTTGTAGAGAATAATAGATCTTTCTTCAGTGTTTTAGGCGAGTTAAAAAAAGACCATAAAGGTTTCTGGTGGGATTTTTATGTAACAAGGTTTAATAGCCTGCTGGAGTCTGAAAATTGTGAAGCCTTCAGTTACTATATTTCGCAATCTGCAAATTCGCAAGAAGTGACAAAATGGATATCCAAAAATCCCAAAAAAATGGAGAAATTTAATGTGTGGTTGGAAAACTTATAAACTCGAACCCTTTTGAAAACTCATACGATGACTCAAAGCCAGTTGTTCGAAGTCTGTGACCCCGAACTCATACGATGACTCAAAGTCATCGTATGAGTTAATATGAATCATTTCCTGTTAATCGGCAAACTATACCTTCTCACCTTATCATACTGGTAATAGGCATTGGTAACTGCTGCAGCCGTTGGTACCAGCCCGATTTCGCCAAGGCCTTTGGCGCCGTATGGCCCGAAACTGTCTTCCACTTCCACGCCGATAACCACTATTTCAGGGATGTCTTTAGCTTTTAACAAACGGCAGTCTTTCAATTTTGTGCTCTGCAGGTAGCCGTATTCCATGGGAAGGTCTTCGGTAAGCGCATAGCCCAGGCCCATCACCACCGCGCCTTCGATCTGGCCTTCAAACATGGCTTTGTTCATGATCTTTCCGGCATCATGTGCCGCTACAACCTTTTTAATTTTACCCTGTTCATCCAGCACGACAAGTTGTGTGGCATATCCATAAGAAAAGTGGGTGACAATTTTTTCCACATCAGCGCCCGGCTTGGTGGTCCAGTTGCATTCGGAATATCCTGCGTATTTTCTGCCGGTAAGTTCAGCAAGAGGCCTTTCCAATAGGTCGGTGTTGAGTTTTCGTGCCGCATCAATCACAGCATTTCCGAGCAGGACCGTGGCACGTGACGAGGTGGTCATCCCTGTTTCCAGGCCGGCTTCAGTATCCATTTCAACTTGTATGATCTTAGGATCCAGGCCTGTTTCAGCAGACAGGATTTGTATCACCACATTGCTGATACCTTGTCCCATGTCGGTCCAGCCGTGTTTTACCACCACCTCGCTTTTTGATTTAACTTCTATTTGGGCATGGCTAAAATCAAGCATGCCGTTGCCTATGCCGCAATTTTTTATTCCGCTGGCGAGGCCTGCATATGTTGCTTTGTAAAATTCGTCTTTGACAGCCAGTAGTGTCGCTCTTACTCCGACACCTTGTTCAAGGATCTGGCCCGTAGCGGTCATCCTGCCTTCGGCAAGGGCATTGTCGTACCTGAACTGCCAGCGGTCGAACTTGCCTTTTTCGCAAAGGTCGTCGATGCAGTTTTCAAGGGCGAAGGCTACCTGGTTGGCTCCGAACCCGCGCATGGCGCCGCTGGGAATATTGTTTGTGTAAACGGTTTTTGACTCAATGTCCACCACCGGAACGTGATAGGCGCCGCTGGCATGGCCCGCCACGCGTTCCATCACTTTTGTCCCGACAGAGGCATAAGCGCCGCTGTCGCCGACAGCCCTGAGTTTCAGCGCTGTTATCATTCCTTTGCTGTCGCAGGCCAGGGTGAAGTCCATAAATACCGGATGGCGCTTGGGATGCATGCGGATGGATTCTTCCCTGCTGAGGGTAACTTTAACAGGTGAACCCGTTAATTGTGCATACAAAGCAGCATGCCCCTGCACGGTCAGGTCTTCTTTACCGCCAAAGCCGCCGCCACAGGGAACCATGGTGATACGAAGTTTGTCAGGAGCAATATTTAACAGTTTCGCAATTTGTTTACGGTCCACGTAAATACCCTGTCCGCCATCATAAAGATGAATACCGCCATTTTCTGGCAGTGCCACAGCCGATTCGGGCTCCAGAAAGGCATGTTCGATGCGCTGCGTTGTATAAAAACCTGTAGAGACAAAAGCTGAATTTTTAATTGCAGTATCAATATCGCCTCCACGGCGTACAATGCAGTTATCCAGCAGGTTTGGGCGGCCGGAGTGCACAAGTTCAGAATCTGCCTTAATGGCTTCATACGGGTCGGTGACCGGATGCAATATTTCGTAATCTATATGAACCAGTTCAACAGCTTTGCGGGCAGTTTCCTCATCCTTAGCTATGACCCCGCATAAAACATCGCCTATAAATCTTGTCGTTTCTCCTTCGGCGATCATCAGGGGCCAGTCGCTGATGATGGAACCCGTTATGCGTTCGCCGGGGATGTCTTTAACCGTAATTATTTTAATGACACCTTCCAGTTTTTCTGCTGCTTCAGTTTGTATCTTTAAAATTTTGGCGCGCGGGTGATCGCTGAATTTCAAAGCTCCATGAAGCATGCCCGGGAATTTCAGGTCGTTCACAAACTTCCGGGTTCCGATGGCAGTGTCATACGCCTGATATTTGGGAAATGATGCTCCGATAGCAGCATTTTTTTCATGGTATTCTGTCGTTTTATTTTCAGACAGATTCTTTGCTGCCAGCTCAATAGCATCAATGATCTTTTTATATCCGGTGCAACGGCATAAATTAACATTTAATGCGGATACTATTTCCTCACGAGATGGCTGAGGGTTTTTCTGAAATAAAACCTTGGTGCGCATGATAAATCCGGGTGTGCAAAATCCGCATTGAACGGCGCCTTTATCAACATAAGCCTTTGCGATCACCTCCCTGACATTATCGGGGATACCTTCCAGCGTGATTATTTCTGCATCTTTTACCCGTTCCATGGGAGTAATGCACGAAAGCTTTGCTTCACCGTTTACCTCTACCATGCAAGCGCCGCAATAGGCCTGGCCCGAGCAACCGTCCTTGCAGGAAGTGATGTCCTTCTCGTTTCGAAGAAACTTCAGCAACGGCTTTTTTAAATCGCCTTCGTAACTTATTTGCTCGCCGTTTAGTTTGAATGAAATCATGGAAAATATTGATATGAATTTAACAAAACTTTCTGTTTTTTTTATTTATTATTTCGTATTTGCAACACTTATTTTTTCAGCCACGGTATCAGCCCCTTTTGGGCCTGGTTTATTATTTTTGTCTTGAAGTTAATTGTTTATAAAGTAGTCAAATATCTGTTTGGTGTTTATGGTCGAATCCGTGATATTATATATGTCTTCTCTGATTAGCCCTATGTTTTTTGTATAGTACCTTTTCGCAATCCGTATGTTATTTGGTGGTCCATCAGAGTAATACTCCTCAACAACTATGGTCGGGTAATATGAATCGACTGAAATTGTAATTGTCGTGTCTTTCGCAATAATTTTCCTGCTAATTTGTGTCCCAGACCAAGCGTAAATAACCCAATTACTGCCCACTGGTAATGAGTCAGACAAGATTCTTGTCAGAGGATATGAACCAGAATTTGAAATTGGGCCTGTATGTGCTTCATATCTCCAAATGGGTATCTGATTGTATATTGGAACAAAAAAAGTGTCAGATACATACGCAAGTGAGCCTATAGTATAATAGTCTTTTTGATAAACAGAATCTGTCTTGATTTCGGTCGTGTCATTATTGGAGTCCACATACTTCCAATATGAACCAGGAAATGCAGGAAAATAATCTAACGGAAAAATTGTGTCATATGATGTCGCTTTTGGATTAGTGGGATTGTTGTCAGGTATGTTTTCATTTTTCTTACAAGCACACATACAAGATAGTATCACGATCATTGTGAATATTAGGATATTTGTCTTCTGCTTGTTCATATTTCCTGTTTTTAAATTATGCCAAACGTTTCGATTTAAAGAACTTTGATGTTTTATTGTTTCATAAAGTTACGCATTATATGCCATATTGAGGGTTTATAAAACGACTTTTTTAAAATTCTCAGGGTCGGTGTCTCCTTCAGAATTAATAACTAAAACTGAAGTTTTGGAGTTTACGCCAAGGTCCTCACGCAATCCCGAAAATTTGTCGTCTTCAAAAAGGGCCAGTAGGCCAGCCATTCCAGAGGCGCCTGATTCTCCCGAAATTATCCGCGTGTCGTTGCCTAGTGGATGATAATATTGCTTCATGGCTTTTTCGGCATAAGCATCGCTGACCGTCATCATATAATTTGCGCCCTCCGAAATATAATCCCAAGCCAGTAACGAAACACCGCAGTTTAGCCCGGCCATTATGGAATTGTAATCACGTTTTGAATGCGTAGGTTGGCCGTTTTTTACAGACTCCATGAAAGCGTCAGCGCGTGTGGGTTCAAGGCAAATGATCTTAGGACGGTTTGTTCCATATTTTTTTGTGTAGTACCATGTTCCTGCGGCAGCAAGACCGCCAACACCTGCCTGCAAAAAAACGATGTCGGCCCTGCAGTGTTGAGGCATATTTACGATGTTGTCCATTTCACGGAAGATGGTTGAATATCCGGCCATGATAAACTGCGGATAATACATATAGCCCGGATAGGCCGTGTCGGAGATGATGATCCAATCGTTAGCCTTTGCATCTGCATCAACACGGCTTACACATTCATCAAAGGTTCCGTCAATCAGTACCACTTCTGCGCCTTCGCTTTCTATGTTTTTGATCCGTGAAGCAACGGTATTGGCGGGCATATAGATCACGGCTTTCTGTTTCAGGATCCGGGCCGTCCAGGCCACAGCGCGGCCATGGTTACCGTCGGTGGCGGCACAAAAAGTGAAGGTGCCCAGCGCCTGCATTTTCTCGGGATCTTGAAAATCAGAAACTGAAAATTCAGTATTGAAGTTGGATTCCCATTTTGATTTCAGAAAACGGTAGATCGTGTATGACGCCCCGAGTGGTTTAAAAGCTTTTACGCCAAAACGAAACGATTCGTCTTTTACAAAAACGGACTGAATTCCCAGATGGTGGGCTAAGGTATTCAACGTATGCACAGGGGTGGGCTGGTAGCCATCCAGCGAACGGTGAAATTTTAAAATATCATCGTTCATAAAAGCGTTCTTCTGGTTGATCCAGCCAGGAACTTCCTGAAAATGCGGGTTTTTTAAAAATTCACACATCAGTTTACAGGTTTTTCAATACGCCGCTGCGTTCGTTGAATTCGTTGATCAGTTCATCCCAGCCGTAGACCTGTGAGAACGTATCCTGCCAGAAATTCTTTTCATACCAGAGTTGATTGATCTCTTCAACGGTTTTGCCTTGTTGTTCCACCCAGGTGAAATACTTCAGGTTATGCACGGCTTTTTTATCGTAGTAGTTGTATTCTTTCATATTATCGGTGGCAGTTCCCAGCAGGCATTTTTCAAAATCTTTTGTGGCCTGCACTGTAGAGTATGCTCCCTTTTGTTCGGCAAGTTCTGTCACGCGGGATTGGTACATTTCTGCGGAATCTGTGGCCAACGACACCACAACATCGTCGGAGGTCATTTCATAATATTTGGCGGCTTTTATGGCAGACAATAAGTTCCCAATGCCTGAAATGCCGATCATTTGCAGTTGGTTGATAAATTCGGCCGGCACACCCGAATCTTTCAAATATTTCTTTCCCTCTGCTTCGTTGAACAGGCGGAGTATCCTCATGCAATCTTCATCATCGATGGCGGTGACCATGTCTGTATTTTTTACATTGTGAACCCAGGGCACATGTTTGTCGCCGATGCCTTCGATGCGGTGTGCTCCAAATCCGTTCCGGAGCAGGGTAGGGCATTGCAGGGCTTCTGAGGCAACTACTTTCATATGCGGATATTGGGTGCGCAGGTAGTCGCCGGCAGCAATAGTTCCGGCAGATCCTGTGGCGCTCACATAAGCTGCAAGATTATGTCCGGTGCTTTTTACAACTTCTTCGACCGCTTTCCCGGTTACGTGGTAGTGCCAGCAGGGATTTCCAAATTCTTCAAACTGGTTGAACACCACACAGTCTTTTCTGTTTCTCTTTATATCCCAGCAGGCATCATAAATTTCTTTTACATTCGATTCGCAGCCTTTGGTGGCAATAATTTCAGCGCCTATCTCTTTCAGCCAGTCAAAGCGTTCCTTGCTCATTTCTTCCGGAAGAATGGCTACTGCAGTCACACCAAGGAGGTAAGAATCAAAGGCTCCTCCGCGGCAATAATTGCCGGTTGAAGGCCATACTGCTTTATGATAACTTGGGTCGAACTGCCCGGTGACAATACGCGGGACAAGACAACCGTAAGCAGCGCCAACTTTGTGAGCGCCGGTTGGGAACCATTTGCCCAGTAATAATACGATATGTGCATCAACACCTGTGATTTCTCTGGGAATTTCCAGGTAGTTCACGTTACCGAACAATCCGCCGGAAGTTTTGGGTTCGTTTTTCCATGAGATACGGAAAAGGTTCAGGGGATGAAGGTCCCACAATCCAATGTTTTTAAGCTTATCTTTGATTTTTTCCGGGATCATCTCCGGATTTTGCATTTGTTCAAAGGTAGGGAGGATGATACCTTTTTCTTTGGCCCTTTTTAAAGCGCTTTCAAGGTATTTTTCGTTAACAATTCTGGCTTTCATAAATATAAGTTTTGTTTCAGTTTTTATTATTTGCTTAATCAAAGTTCAAAATTATGAAAATATGCTAAAATAACCCGGGAAAAATCTTAATGCATATAATAAAATTATTATATTTGTTTTAAAATTAAAAAAAACAACTATGAAAAAAGTATTTATCATTTTTGCATGCGCATGCATGTTTGCGGCTTGTGGTGGTGGCAGTAAAACGGAAGCTACCAACGACACTATCGTAACACCGGAATTGAAGGAACTTTCAAGCACTGTTGATACTGTTAGTGATAAAGCAGTAGAATTAAATCAAAAAGCAGATAGTTTGTTGAACAATATTTAAATCTTAAGACCATGAAAAAATTCTTAATTGCATTGCTTGTTACCGGATTGGTTTCCGGAACACAACTTTATGCCCAGCAAGGAAAAGACAAAACCCCACCCAAGCCCAAGCCTGTACCCGGGCAGACACATAAACCACCCACACCTCCCAAGCCCAATTTGCAAACCCCTCCCAAACCCGATCCGTCAAAAGCTCCTAAACCTGTTCCACCACCTACACCTCAGAACGATCAGGGAAAAGGACAGGTAAAAGACAAAGAAAACCAGGGCAAAGGTAATGCCTACGGGAAAAACAAAGAAGGCCTCGAGGGCAAGGATTTCGGCCAGCACAGGGCTGCAGAAGCAAAATCCAAACACGAAGCCATAACCATCTCCCAGTCCAAGATTGATCAAACCACAAAGACCAACGAAGATACTCACGCAAAAATCAAAGAAGCAAAAGCTAAATTAGAACAGAAGAAAAAAGAAAAGAAAATCAGTGATGCTGATTACAACAAAAAGAAGAAAGAGCTTGACGATCTGGAACTTCAGGTAAATGACCTGGAAAAAAAGAATAACGAAACAAAAGACAAGGTAACCAAGCAAGCTGAAGTTAAAGAAGTGAAGAAAAATTAATACCTGATAAAAAATACTGTAAAGGCTTTCCGCTAAGGAAGGCCTTTTTTATTTTATGCCGGCAATCAGGATGATAGCAATAATAGCAAGGATGATTCCGATGATGTTTGTTTTAGTGAGTTTCTCGCGGAAGAAAAAATAACCTGTCAATGCTGCTATACACACAATGCTGGCATTAAAAACAGGGACAAAAACACTGACATCGAAACAGCTGAGCCCGACAAGGAAAAAATATGTTGAAAACCAGTTGAAAATACCCAGCAAGATTCCTGCAACTAGGTTTTTATAGTGAAGTTTTTCCTTTTTGCTGATCAATAACACCAGCATGGTCACCATACCAATGGCCATAGAAACAAAAAATGCTGTAATGAGAAATGTGGTATAATCATCACAGATATAAAGTTCCTGGGCTATTTTAAAGAAGCAATCATTGAGGCCATTGCCAATAAACAGTAATACGGGTAATATTAAATATTTAATTGCTGTTTTTTGTTTCGAAGAACGCTGAAGGGTAAATACAAAAGCTGTCAGTGCCAGGATAATTCCTGTTATGCGTATCCAGGTGATCTTTTCCTGAAACATAATAAATCCCAGCAACACCGGAATGATCACGGACATTTTTCCCAATACGCTGGTGATGGCAATACCCGCTTTTTGTACTGAAATGGCATAAATTATAAAGGTCAGCATCAGCATGATCCCCGAAACGGCCGCCAGGCTTAACCAGGGCTTGTCAATAACTATATGGTATGAGATGTTTTCCTGTGTGGAAAAATATCCTAAAAGCACCGCGCTGAGATAGTTGACCGTAATCGCCTGTATATTGCTGATGTTATACTTTTCGAAGAATTTGAACAGGACAAAAATGATGCTGGAGCAGGTAATGGAGAGAAGTAAGTAAAACATAGGATTTGGTTGCTGAGGGCAAAAGTAGCATAATTTGAATAAAACTACTTTTTATGTCCTATAAAATTAGCGCTTATTTATGAGTAAAAGCAAAATTTTGTATCTTTGCACTTCGTTTTGCGGATGTGGCGTAATTGGTAGCCGCGCCAGACTTAGGATCTGGTGTCGAGAGACGTGGGGGTTCGAGTCCCTTCATCCGCACGAAGTAAGGATGAATTGGATTAATTTCAAGTTTTGATAGCGATTGGGACGAGAAGTTTATCCGCCGTGGCGGAAGTCCCTTCATCCGCACGAAGTAAGGATGAATTGGATAATTTCAAGTTTTGATAGCGATTGGGACGAGAAGTTTATCCGCTCCGCCAGTTGGCGGAGGCGGAAGTCCCTTCATCCCTGCCTGCAGCAGGCAGGCGCACGAAGTAAGGATGAATTGGATTTATTTCTGGTTCATTGCTGAAAGAAGAGACTGGAAAATTTCCCGCTCTGGCGGGTTGAGTAATGGTAAAAGTTCCATCATCCTTACGATTGATGATTAGTAACTGCACGAACAAAAAACAAAAGATATACTTAACACATTTTAACCGTAATTTCAAATGAACATAGAACAGGAAAAAACAGGGGATTTAACAGCGACCATTAAAATTGAACTCGAACCTGCAGATTATCAGGAAAAAGTTGACAAACAATTAAAGGATTACCAGCGTAAAGCTAACATGCCGGGATTCAGGCCGGGGAAAGTCCCTTTTGGACTCGTGAAAAAAATGTATGGGAAATCGCTTTTATACGACGTGGTGAATAAAACATACAGCGAAGCGCTGTATCAATACATCGCCGAAAATAAAATTCAGGTGCTGGGCGCCCCGCTGGCTAACGAAGAAAAAAACCAGCCTATCGACCTCGATAATGAAACAAATTTGTCTTTCTGGTTTGATATCGCATTAGCTCCCGAATTTACCCTCGACATTTCCGATAAAGTGAAGGTGGAACATTACAGGATCAGCGTTACCGAAGAAACTGTCGACAAATACTTAAATGAAATGCGTAAACGCCACGGTACTTTTGAAACTGTGGATACCGTTGAAGACAACGACATGGTCTCGGGCGAATTTGCTGAACTGGATGAGGCCGGAAACCTGAAAGAAGGGGGCATAAAAAACGATTCGTTCATTTATATGGAACATATCGCAGACGAGGATAACAAAAAGAAATTCCTGGGGCTGAAAGCTGGCGATTTTGTGGATGTTGACCCTAAAAAAATCGCACGCAACGAATTCGAATCTGCCTATTTTATCGGAAAGAAAAAGGAAGAACTGGAAAGCATCAATTCGATGTTCCGTTTCACCATAAAACAGATCAGCCGTAACAAAACTGCCGAACTGAATGAAGAATTCTATAAAAAAGTTTACCCGAATGACCCTATAGAAAATATCGACCAGATGCGCGAACGCATCCGTAGAGATGCCTCTGAAGGCTACGCAAAAGAGTGTGAACGCAAATTTGTAAATGATGCTTCGGATGTTTTAAGAGCCAACACTCAATTTGAATTGCCCGACGCGTTCCTGAAAAGATATATGCTGGAAACGACAGACGATAAAAGCCTGACTAAGGAAAAGATTGAGGAAGATTTTGAACAACACCGAAACCTGATCAAATGGCAGCTCATCGAAAATAAAATTATCAAGGAACATAATTTGAATGTAACCGAAGAAGAGATCAAGGAGTTTATTAAAAGTTATTTCCGTCAGGCGCACAAGCACGAACATGAAGAAGGGCACGAACACGATCATGAAGCCGACGAAAAACAGCTCGACCAGATCGCTGAAAATATTTTAAGGAATGAAGAAGAAGCCAAACGCATCAGCGACAAGATTTTTGATGATAAGCTGCTTGACTTTCTGAAAAATAATCTCAGCGTAAATTACGTTGATGTAACTTATGATGAATTTGTAAAATTAATATCCACAAAAAAACAATAATCATGGATTCCTCCAAAGAATTTCGCAACTATGCCTTAAAGCATTTGGGCATTTCGAGCTCGCAACTTGACAAATACAGCACAACGCAGGATATGACACGGACGATCATCGAAGAACGCCAGGTCAATTTCCGCGAAGTAGATGTGTTTTCGAGGCTTATGATGGACCGTATTATTTTTCTAGGCACACCGATCGATGATTATGTTGCCAACATCATCCAGGCACAGCTCCTGTTTCTGGAATCAGCAGATGCCAAAAAAGACATCCAGATATACATCAATTCACCCGGAGGTTCCGTGTATGCCGGGCTTGGCATTTATGACACCATGCAGTATATTTCGTCGGATATAGCCACCATATGCACGGGAATGGCTGCCTCCATGGCTGCTGTCCTGTTATGTGCAGGCGCCAACGGAAAACGCACCGCTTTGAAACATTCGCGCATCCTTATTCACCAGCCTATGGGCGGCGCCGAAGGCCAGGCTTCAGACATTGAAATTACGGCACGTGAAATCCAAAAACTGAAAAAGGAACTGTACGAAATCATTGCCTCGCATTCAGGACAGACGTATCAGAAAATCTGGAAAGATGCCGACCGCGACTACTGGATGACTGCCGATGAAGCGCAGAAATACGGCATGATCGACGAGGTGCTTTACAACAAAAGTAAAAACGGAAAATGATGCCTAAGGACTTTGAAAAATGCTCTTTTTGCGGAAAGAAACGCGCTGAGGTGAACCTCCTCATCGCAGGCCTTGACGCGCATATCTGCGACAGCTGTGTGGAACAGGCACAACTGATCCTGAATGAAGAGTTTGATATCCGCAAAAAAAGCAATGCTCCTAAAAAGTTTGAACTCCCTAAACCTGCTGAAATAAAACATCACCTCGACCAATACGTCATCGGACAGGATGATGCCAAAAAAGTATTGTCTGTTGCGGTATACAACCATTACAAAAGGATCAGCCAGGCAGGCAATAAAAAATCTGCCGACGAAGTAGAAATCGAAAAATCCAATATCATCCTTGTGGGGGAAACCGGTACGGGAAAAACCCTTCTGGCCCGGACCATTGCAAAAATGCTGCACGTACCGTTCTGTATTGCCGATGCTACTGTGCTCACCGAAGCCGGTTATGTGGGCGAGGATGTGGAGAGTGTGCTGACACGCCTGCTACAGGTTTCCGATTATAATGTGGAAGAAGCCGAAAAAGGTATCGTCTTTATTGATGAAATAGATAAGATTGCCCGCAAGAGTGATAACCCCTCCATCACCCGCGATGTTTCCGGCGAAGGCGTTCAGCAGGCCATGCTTAAACTGCTCGAAGGCTCTGTGGTGAATGTGGCCCCGCAGGGCGGGCGAAAACATCCCGAACAGCGCATGATACAGGTCAACACCGAAAATATCCTTTTTATCTGCGGTGGCGCTTTCGACGGCATCGAAAATAAAATCGGTTCCAGGCTGATGACCAGTATGATCGGTTACAACACGGGTTCGAAACGTCAGAAAATCGATAAAGAAAACCTGATGCAGTACGTTGCGCCACAGGACCTGAAAAGCTATGGGCTCATTCCCGAACTGGTCGGCAGGCTGCCCATCATCAGCCACCTGAACCCGCTCAATAAAGAAACACTGAAACGCATACTTACCGAACCGAAAAATGCCCTTACCAAACAATATGTAAAACTGTTTGAAATGGATGGCATCAAGCTTACCTATGATGATTCGGTCCTCGACCTGATCGTGGAAAAATCCATCGAGTTCAAGCTCGGCGCCCGCGGCCTCCGGTCGATCTTTGAACTTATCATGACCGACGCCATGTTCGAAATGCCTTCCAGGAACGATACCAGCGACCTCCATATCACCAGGAAATTTGCCGAAGAGAAGATCAACAAAATAGACCGTTCGATGTTGCTGGTGGCCTGATGCATTATTAATCAGCCTTATGAAAACTTTTGTTCAAACTCCAAAAACAGTATTCCTGATTTTACTGATCCCGGTGTTACTCTTTTCGTGCAACAAAACCCGTAAGGAGTATTATCCCGACGGTGTGCTAAAATCGGAACTTACCTATCGCAACGATAACCTGAACGGCCTGCAAACATGGTACTATTCGAATTCAAACAAACAAATGGAATGCACTTACGTGGACGGCCTGATCGAAGGTAAAATGACGCGCTGGACCTTTGAAGGCGCGCTTGAGCGGGAAGAATATTATACTCACAACCTTCGCAATGGCAAAAGCATAGCTTATTTCGCTAACGGCGCCGTCTTTACCGAAGAAAATTATACCAATGATACCCTGAACGGGCCGTATTACGAATACCATCCGAATGGAATTAAAAAAGTTTCCGGAACTTTCACAAAGGGACTCTATCAGGGGAAGTGGGAATATTTCGATGATAAAGGTATTAAGGTGGGAGCAGGGAATTTTGATAAGGGGGCCGGCGTGTTATACGGATATTACTGGAACGGGAAGTTGAAACGTGAAGTACCTTACACACTGAACCAGAAAAATGGCACCGAGGTGTGGTACCGCGAAGATGGCACTGTTGAGCGGAAGGTTTTGTTTGAAAATGGGAGGGTTGTTGGATAGCCAATAGCCAATAGCCATTAGCTAATAGCCATGGGACTAAATAATGGCTCGTGGCTCATGGCCGGTGGCAAAAAGGAATTGTAATTAACACCAAAAAGTTATGATTACAGAAAACGAAATTAAGAATGAGGAGATCCGCGACGCCGCACAGAAGATGCTGGTGGCCGCGCGCACGGCGCCCAAGGGAAGGGGAGTTGACAACCTGATGGTGGCCATTGCCGAAAAAGATGATATACAGCTTATTTCCGATAAAATGAAAGAGATCGGTGTCAGGTCCGGTGCTGCTTTTTTTCTGCGTGATGCAGACAATATCCTGCTGGCGCCTTATATGCTGCTGCTTGCTGCCCGGATTAGCCCGATGAACCTGCCCGACTGCGGTTTATGCGGTTTTGAAAATTGTATTGAAAAAAATAATTTTCCCCAAACCCCTTGTGTAATCAATATCACCGACCTTGGCATTGCCATCGGTTCGGCTGTCAGTGTGGCTGCCGACCACCGGGTGGATAACCGCGTGATGTTTACAGTAGGCATCGCCGTGAAGGAACTCGGCCTGCTGGGCCCTGAATCCGCTGTGATTTATGGAATCCCGCTTTCTGCTTCTTCCAAAAACCCTTTTTTTGACAGGAAATAGCTGAAAAAAATCGAGCTATTATCAAAGCATGCTGAAAAACAGCATGACAAAACCAATAAGCCCGGTTGCTTGAATACTATCAGCTTACTGTTTGATTATTTTTTCGATATATGATTTGTTCCCGGAGAAAATTCTGGCAATATAAACGCCGGAGGGTTGTTCCGAAAGATCAATGGTAGATTTTTCGCTGGTAAGTTTCGCCTGATACACTTTTTTGCCAAGTATATTAAAGATTTCCAGTCTGTTGTCCGAACTCAACAGCGATTCCATTTCAATAAAGAACTTACCCCCGCAAGGATTAGGATAAATAACCAGCTTGTGATCATTGCCCTGTTCGTTAACCGAATAGACACCGCCACTGAATAAAATTCCCCAGCTGTTCAGCACCCCGGTGTTACCATTGGCCAGGTCGGTAATTTTGATTTTCCAGACTCCCTGGCTGTTCTTGCCGTTGAAAACACTAAAGTTATCATAACTGCCTGTTATGGGCGCGTTATCAACATATGCATTACTCATCGGTTCATAAGCCTGGCCGGTGAATATGCAGGTTATTTCTTTCGATGGAATGGAAACCTGATCGACCAAAACTACAGAATCGTTTTCGGGTCCAATAAGTTCAATCTTCAGGTCGTGAGTGTATTCGTGATTAAGAGAAACAAAAACTTCCATTTTATCCGATTCGATCGCAATGCTTTGGTTGACCATCATGGTATCGTATGTATATCCGGCTGTGCCTGCAGACGGTATAGCTGAAAACGGGTGTTTCATGCTTAGGCTGTCGAGCAGTGATTCGTGTTGGTACCCCAGATGAAACATCGGGGAATAGGTCTCATAAGCATAAGAAAAGCGACAACCATAATTTCTTAACAGGCTGCCATCCCTGGTGCCTGAGTACATAGTTCCGTCAAAATTATAGGCTACCGTAATGTTAGGAGGGTCCGGTTTGTTGAGATTCAGGATGGGAGTGTGCAGGTATCGTTGTATTTCAGCCTGTGTCTTAGAATAGTTTGAGATGCGGACTTCATCAATATAACCGCTAAAGAAATTAGTGGCGGAACTATTGGTTCCTATTCTTAGCTTTCCCGTATTAACAACCAGTTGATTATAATTATAGCCAGCATCCTCTGTCCCGTTAATGTAAATATATGCTGCCTGAGAACCGGCACTGGGAGTGCCGCAGATCACGGCAACATGATACCATTTATTTGCAGTAAGTACCACGTTTGAGGTGCCAATATTGCCTCCCATTGACCACGAAATTTCACCCGTGTTCTCCAGTGTCATTTTATAGCCTCCGCCGCCCTGGGTCAGATCCACTATGGGTTGTACTGTTCCTATTGATAAAGGATAAATCCATGCCTCCACGGTCATGGGGCCAATCAATGAAATATCCGGGTCGTTTGAAGTGCTGGCTTCCAGGTAGGAAGATCCCGTGAAATAAACGCTGTTGTTATGTAATACGGTTTTTGAAGGTTTATTGCCCAATACATCGCCAACAATACTTCCGGTTGCACCCCCATAAGGTAGATAAAATCCGGGGCTGTATACATCAAATTCATACGTTTGGCAATAGATCAGGTCGCTGTCATAGTAGGAATATGTATACCAGCTCACGTGTGTTCTGTAATTGTTCTGGATTTCCGTTGCCGTACGCACAGTTTTCCATATCCTGACTTCATCCAGTTCGCCTTGCAGCGTATCCACATAAGCATTGGCACCGGTAATCAGGGTGTCTGTGGTGGCAGCGAAAGCTCCGGAAAACGTTGATAATGTATTGTCCAAACTACCGTTGAGATATATTTTAATGGCGTTGCCGGCATCGCTGAATGTAACAGCCACATGGGTCCATTGACCTGAATCAATCGTGGCAGTTGAATATAAAAGAGTAGCTCCGTTAACTTGAACACGTATTTGCCCCCCATCCGTCATTAACCTGAATTGGTCTTTTCCAATGATCGCATATTTTGAGTTGTTTTGTGCCGGGTTGATCCAAAATTCCACGGTCATCTCGCCTGATGCGCTGTTAAGAGAGCCGGCCATTTCTTTAATACAAGACTTGCCATCAAAAACAGCCGCGGTATTCCAGCTATGTTGTGCCATGGCCCGATAAGTTCCGGATACAAACGTAATGCCGGTCAGCAATAAAAATGTAAGTAATAATTTTTTCATGATATAATTTCTTTGATTAGTTTGTTAATGCAAAATTACATAATTCAGGAGCTGGAATCAATAAAATGTTAAAAAATATGAATTATGAAATTGTATAACACAAAGAATTTTTTTTTAAGAACATCGTTTCATTAAATATATTTAAACCTTTACACTGAAGATAAACCCCATTTTTTAGGGTTTTTAATACATAAAAGGGTAATGGCAACAGGCGTAGCGGGATAATTAAAGAAATGTCCATTATTGTATGGCGCCTTCGCAAACAATCCTTATTTAACAATCATTATTTTTTTTGAAAAAGATTGTTTATCCGCCTTTAGAGTGTAATAATATATACCACCAGGGATATCATCAATTGGAAATGTTACATGATATTGTCCTGCTTCAAGGTGCTGGTCCAAAAGCAATTTAACCCGCTTACCTAAATTATCATATACTTCAAGCCTGACTTTACTTTTTTTTACGATCACAAAAAAGATGTTAGTAACATCCTTAACCGGATTGGGAAAGGCATCAAATAGCTCATTATGATCCTGATTTAACGGATTATATTCTATGACAGAAGCATATACCCCATGCGGACCCGGGCCAACAGGGTTCACACCATGACATACCACACATTTATTTAAAGTACCCGCATAACCCTGCAAAGTAACATTCTGCAAATTGTCGTTAGCATTATTGGTCGGCAATATTGCATGAGGAGAACCATGACAGGCACTGCAATATAAATCGGAATGCCCTTTAGAATTTCTGAATAATTTCCCTGGTTCAGCGCCATGTTGAGGCCCGTGACATGCTACGGCCCCACAATCAGGTTCCTGTAGCCAGTCCTGCCTGCCGTTTTCGATAGTTTGCCCGACTGTGGTCACATTCCCGTGGCAATCCTGGCAAATCATACCACGCGTAAACATGATATCTCTGAAACATTGTGTGTTTGGCCCCGGGTGGCATTTATAACAATCATTCGTCAGTTCTCCGTGTTTTAGATGCATTGCCTGCGAAAATGGCGGTGTTCCAATTGTGCCCGGTTTGCCGAGGGCATTGTCTCGATGGCAGTTTGCACAAAGTATGGGCCTCACATTAGGGTCAAAACCGGGGAGTTGTTCATGTGAGTTAAGAATGTTTTGTTCGCTGCTGTGGCAACCACTACTGATACAATTCAATTCATTGGACACAGGAATTACCGATTGTGTTTGAGCCAGAAAAGTACTGCTTGAATTGTATACTTTTATTATTGTAAGCTGGTATGGATGTTCATTTATTAAATCATTATCCGGATATGGCGTAATTGGAATCCCTTCAATGTGAAAATAATTTCCTGTCGTGTCAAGGTTTCCGGCCAGGCCCACTCCGGTAAGTCCTATATTGTCAGCCAGCGAAACACCAAAAAGTGCATTGGCATAAGTCCAGAAATCTGTTTTTCCGACGGAGTATGTGTTACCGGGTATTTCATAAGTAACATTGTAATCACCAGTTACGATCATTGGTAAATTAGTACCATTGCCCACTTTGATTACCTGTGCATGTTGATTGTTGTATGGTGGTAAAACGCAAAAATTATTAAAATTTTTATTAGCACAATGCATTCCCAGGTCATTCCAGGCAATAACAATGAATGTGTCACTTTTTGGTGTTGGGTTTTTCATAAACTCGTTAAAGGTTTTTACTTTTCCCGGGCCGTAAAAAGAAGAAAAAATTATTACAATAATCAAGGTTGAAAAAGTAAGAAGTAAAATCTTTTTCATAATTTTAGGTTTAATTATCAGAAAATCTGTAAATTATTATGTAAATATACGATAAAAAACCTTCCATTGCAAATTTATTAATCCTGGCGAACGCGGAATTGAATTCCATGTCATTTCTGTTTTAAATAATCGATTTTCGCTCTTAATGCATCCAGGTCAAAATGCCGAGCATTATACCTATTTGTATTCCCTTCGGGCAGGCTTCTGATTTGTAAAACTTTAGTATAAAAAAATGAGTGGAATACGCTCTTTCTTTTTACCCGGGAAAGACACTAACCTGTATCCTTAGTGCTGCAATTAGATTACTGCTTCGCTCATAACGGGTGCTTCTGTTATAACTTGTTTTTTTCCGGCTTCAGGGAATTCCTGAATCTTGCCGGATGAACCCCGTCCGTTCTTTTCAAACTCTTTAACCTGATGTGCAAACGCCTGCAGGCGGGTTTCCTGGGTCACCGTGTCTTGGCCGTCGTACGCCATATTGATGAGCGGGATGTTGTTGTTGTCGCGGCGGTACATTTCCGAAACCGCGGTGACCAGGGTGCCTGGCATACAGGTGAAGGGGAGGATGTTCGCAACACCCGAAATACCTTTCTTCGCCAGGGTTGCAATGGTGCCGAGGGCCATCGGTGGGTCACCGTCGTAATCCTTATGCACGTATGGATTGCAGTTGGTCAGGATGGCCTTCAGCTCGAGGTCTTTGTCGTGATCCACATACCGGTTCAGGCCCCGGAGAACGATGCTTCGGAGCACGTGTTGGAAAAAGCCCTGCCGTTTGGATTTCCGCACGCGCTTTTTATCACCTTTCCAACGGCTGTCGCGTGTGTAGCGATAGGTAGAGTATTCGATCCACTCCGAGAACGGAGAGATCAAGGTTTCCAACCCAAGGGCTTCCAGTTTTTGGACCAGGAAATTACTGCAGAACGCATTATCGCGCATATAGATCTCTCCGACGACCGCTACGACCGGCCTTCGCTTTGTGCGGTCCTTAGGCATTTTTTCAAAGTCCAGCGCCGTCAATTTCAGTGCTTTGTTCAGGCTGAGCTTGCCAAACTCAATGCTGTCCTCAACCCGTTTTACGCCTTCGCGATAAATGCGTTCCGACTCGCCCTTGTTGATCTCGTAGGGCCTGTTTTCCTGAAGTAACTTGCGCAGGTAATCGATGGCGACAAACCCGCGCCAGGCATTATAACGGAACTTGACGCCGTGTCCGCCGGAAAGCCCTTCATACGAAGAGTCATTGGAAGGTGTGATGAACTCCACATCTTCGTATCCGAGACGGTCAAAGATGACCCGTTGGAATTGATTGTACTGCCCGAACCGGCATGGGCCGTTATGGTCGGGCATAAAGAAACTGACCTTCTTTGGGTCAATCCCGGGCTCCATCAGTTTGCGCAGGAAGTTTCCGGTGGTGCAGATCATCGGGAAACACTCACGTGAGGAAGTATACTTGCGGCCGATCTCCAGATCGCGTTCATCCTGCATCGGCAGCATATAGGACTCCACGCCGCAGCGACGTGCGGCGGCAGAGATGGCGTATCCCGCATCGTTGGTATACGGGAAATATAAAATGCGGTCTTTCGATGGTGACTCCGGGCTCTTCCGGGGGCGCAGCACCTTTACCTCTTTTTTGCTGCGCTGACCGGCCCCGCGCAGACTGTCGATGAAGGCTTCAATGCGTGTGATCATGCCGGCGTCGGCCGAATGTTCGTCTACTTCCAAATGCAGGTACGGTTTCCCTTTGAGTTCTTCGTTCACGTAATGCACCAGGAAGGAATCGGGCCCGCAACGGAAGTTGCTCAGGTATACGGCGTGCAAACGGGGATCTTCTGCCACCATACGGGCAGCAGCCACGATCTTTTGTCCGTTGGGCCAGCACATATTGCGATAGGTTTCAAACACCTTGCGGACCGGCAGGTCCAAAACATCCAGGGGGATCGGCATCAGGTTCTGGTTGATCAACTTCTCGATCAATCCCAGATTCAGAAAAGGATCTCCGCAGTTGTATGGCTTTCCGAGAATGACAACGGGGTGTACACCTTCCGGGACATTGGCCAGGACATCGCGTCCATAGTCCTTAAGCGCTTTCTCAACCTTCTTTTGTACGAGTTCTGCCTTGCGCAGCGCAGATTTGACAAAGTCAGGCGAAAACCTGAATTGTTCACCGAAGTAGGCCGCCGCCTCTTCCAGTAGTACCCGGTCGAAGTAACGGAAGTGGAAGGTGGGGATCAGCAGGCGCCTGGTGTCGAACTTCCCGCTGAGGGCAGCACGCACCATAAAAGGAGTGCTTTGTACCCAGGGGCAATGGTAGTTCACTGTGGGCATATCTTGGTCCGTCCAGGCATTCACAATAAACGGAATGAAAATGTAATCGACATTCTGACTGATGAGGCCTTCCACGTGGCCGTGCATCAATTCTACCGGAAGACAGGTTTCGGTGATGATGCTTTCCAGTGAATGCGTCACCAGTTTCTTATCCGATTCACGCGAGACCACGACATCAAATCCCATTTCCTCAAAAGCTGTGCGCCAGAATGGGAACTGTTCGTAGAACACCATCAAGGCGCGTGGAATGCCGATGGTCTTTTTCCCGGTGCGTTTGGCAGAATCGTACCCGTTGAGCATGATCTCCGACACTTTCCTGAAATGGCCGGGGATGTTTTTATTGTGAACCTTGCGTGTGTCCTTCTCGTACTTCTCGCAGCGCCCGCCGTAAAACAAAGGCTTGGGATCGCCTTCGATCTTCACCTGGCGGATCTCGCATTGATTGGCACAGGCCTGGCAGGTGAACAGCCCGATCTTGTAACTGGCCTCGCTGATGCTCCAACCCTTGAATTCGGTTTTCTGTCCGGGCTTCATCGCACGCTTTGCTGCAATGGCAGCGCCAATGGCGCCAGTGACATCAAAGTGCGGCGGTACGGTGATGGGTTTGCCCGTCACCTGGCTGAATGCAGCCACCACGGCCTTATTATTCGTAACACCACCCTGGAAAAAGATCTTGTTCCCGATACGGCGGTTGCCAACCAACTTCTGCAAGTAGTTATACACAATGGCGTAGGCCAAACCGCCTACCAGGTCTTCATTCTTGACGCCTTTCTGCATATGTGAATTCAGGTCCGACTCCATGAATACCGTGCAGCGGTCACCCATCTTTACCGGGTTTTCGGACTTGAGTGCCAGTTCCCCAAATTCGTTAATGATGTTGATACCCAGTTTTTCGGCTTGCTCTTCCAGGAAAGAGCCGGTTCCTGCGGCACACACCTTATTCATCTCAAAATCTATGACCACGCCGTTTTCGATGCTGATGAACTTCGAATCCTGGCCCCCGATCTCGAAGATGGTATCCACCGTCGGATCATAGTCAATGGCGGCGGTAGCCTGCGCTGTGATCTCGTTGAGGATGGTGTCGGCGCCTAAAAAGTCACCGGTCAGGTAACGTCCCGATCCGGTGGTTCCTACGCCAATGACCTCTACAAATTCGCCGGCTTCTATGGCAATCTCATGCATGCCGCGTTTGATGGCTTCCAGCGGCTTACTGGCCGTGGGCAGATAACGGCGGGCCACCACCCGGTGCTGTTCGTCGATAAGGACGATGTTGGTGCTCAACGAACCCACGTCCACCCCAAGGTAAACCCGGGTCTTGTTTTCTCTGGATGTTGCCGGGTATATCGTTTTGTCGTATGTGACCCTGGCCTCCACCAGCCTGGGAGGCTGTCGGTCCGGTTACGATTGCTTCCTAAATATTCTTCCAGCTTTTTTATGCCCTTGAAGGCGGCATTCCCGTGAAAGTTCTCCCAGGTGTTCAGCAGGCCGCCGATCGCCCCCATCGAAGCGTGATGTTTCGGGATGATCAACTCGCCTTCTTTCAATCCCAATATTTCCGTGAACGCCCTCACCAATCCGGCATTGGCTGCCACTCCGCCGCTGAAAACAACGGGCAGGTTGATCTCCCGGCTGCGGGCTACGGTACAAACAAAATTACGGGCCAAAGCAAAACAGAGTCCCGCCACGATATCGTGTACCGGGGTGGCGATCTGCTGTAGATGGATCATGTCGCTTTTTGCAAATACGCTGCAACGCCCTGCAATGCGCGGAGGTGTTTGGGAGCGTAAGGCCATTTCGCCGAATTCATTCTCGATCGAAATACCCATACGCTTGGCTTGCTGATCAAGAAAAGAACCGGTACCAGCGGCGCAAATGCTGTTCATTTCGAAATCAACCAGGCGGGAAGGGCCCCCGTCGGGATGGGGTTGCATCAGGATGAGCTTGGAATCTTCGCCTCCAATCTCAATGACGGTATGTGCCTGCGGATACATGGATCCAACAGCTGTTGCCTGGGCAATGATCTCATTTACGAACACCCCGCCCGTTAGTTCCGCTCCCAGCTTTCCGCCCGTTCCTGTGTAAGCAATACCGGAAAACGTTTCCAACCCGTGGCGCGATATGATGTCCCCCAGTCTGCGGTGAAGGGCTTCAAACGGCTTGCCGTGCACGTAATCGTAATGCTCTTCGATCACATGCTTGTGCTCATCAAGGATCACGGTGTTAAGGGAGATGGACCCAATGTCAAAACCTAAACGGTAATCGTTTTTGGTGTTCGGATGGTTCTGAAGGTTCTGGCTCATAATGGTTTTAGCAAATGGTAGTTATTAAACAAATCAGAAATAATAAAAGAACGCTGATTCATCTATCAAACGTAACGTAATTTCGGAAGCTAATTTAGCGAAAATATGAACAAGAATTTTATAGGTTAATTTTTTTTCTCGGTCTTTTTTTGTTATATGTTGAATTTCTGTAATTACCATGTTTTCTAACAAATAAAACTTTTTATTTTTAAAATAATTTAACATTGCGAAGTTTGTGCAAAAGGCATTCCTGCGGGGCAACTTCGCTATGCATATAAAATGATAATAGTTTGGTTAGACAGTTGGCACATAATGCTCTTTGCACCCACATATTTTGCCAGGCTGCCATTCGCTGTTTGGCTGATTTTGGATTTTGTAACTTAATTAGGATAAAATTTCTTTTGTGTGTACCAAATAAAAAACCACTTACTTTTATTATCTGTAAGTGGCTGATTTTCTGTGTGACCCCGACAGGATTCAAACCTGTAACCTTCTGATCCGTAGTCAGATACTCTATTCAGTTGAGCTACGGGGCCTTTTGAGTGTGCAAAATTAATACTTTTTAATAAAGAAATTAAAAAATCGGACTTTATTTTTTCGAAAAGCGCGGAAACCAACGCGGAACTTCATTACAGTATACATCCCAGCTGTCGCCGAAACGCCGTTCCAACTGAGGTTCTTCGTAATTCACCACATACAACTGTTGTATCCGCAGCCAGGCAATAAAATATAAAAGCAACAGCGGCATACCGTTATAAATAACTTCGCCCGCCAGGGCAATGGTGAGCGCCCACATCATCGGGTGCCTGACGTATGCATAAATATTCCTCTTCATAATTTTCTGAGGTGAGGAAGTCACTGCCGGTGTGCCTTTGCCGGTGAAAAGCATCAGCATCGTACAATATATGGCGAGGGCGGCACCCGACCACATCACGATCTCACTTAAGATCTGGCTTCCCGGGAAGCTGAAAATGGGTAATCCGTACTTTTTTGACAGGAAAATGATAAACTGCGGTATGATGAACAAAATGGTGAACGGCCCTATAAAAGCGTAAAGGGATCCGTCTATAACTTTTCTTATAAATTTCAAAACACTGAGCATACAAAGGATTTAAAGGAAATACGTGATTTAAAGCGGCAAAATTACAATAATTTATTCTTATATTACTATTAACTCTAAAGAGCATCCGGAACAAAGTTTTTTTTTACTTTTACAGCCCGGTTATAAAAAATGATAAAACCTACATTGAAAAATATTTTGGTACCTCTAAAAGCCTTGGTATCGCTGTTGATTTTCATCATCACCACGCAATTTTTTACACTGCTGATCCTGGTGCCTTTTTCAAATAAAAAAAGATCGGCCGCAACTTTTTATACGAAACTCCTTACTTTTTACGCCCGTTTTATCATCAAAACCCACTTCAACATTAAAGTGAAACACCTGAACAAGCCCGAACAACTTTTTCAACATCCTGCTTTGGTGGTATGCAATCATCAGTCGATCATTGATGTCCCGGTTTCATTATCCCTGACTCCCAAAATGCGGGTGCTCAACAACAACTGGCACGACAATGCAGGTGCAAAGTTTTTTATTACCAAGTATATCGGTTTTTTCTCCATTTATCAGGACCTTGACATTCTCGTAAAGAAACTGGAACCTTCTGTAAAAATGGGATGCCCCCTGCTGGTTTTCCCGGAAGGTATCATGAATTACGGCCAGCAAATTAAACGTTTTCACAAAGGTGGTTTTTATATTGCGCGAAACCTCGACCTTGACGTACAGCCTGTAGTTATTTATTATTCAGAAAATGTTTTAAGAAGACGCTGGTTTTATATGAAAAACGGTGATGTTGTGGTGAAATTTCTAGATCCAATAAAAGTAAACAGCCCTTTGTATGGTGAGACTTACCAGGAACTTACTCATAATGTGATGTGCGAAATGCGTAACGAATATGCTGCCATAAAAGCAGCTTACGAGTCGGGCAGCTTATAAGAATTTCATTTATTAAAAATTTCATCAATCTTAATAAGTTTCAGAATTTCAATTATTTGACACATAATCCAACCTATATTGTTTCTTAGTCTGTTACATCGGATCGCTAGGGTGGATGAGCGTTGGCCTGCCCAGACAGCGGGCCAGCACTGGCGTGAATCAGAAAATATTTGAAAATCTTCAAAGGCGCCAACGGCGTCTCCCGTATCCGCCAATCCGGCGGATCGGGACAACTTTGAATAGATTTTCAATATTTTTGAGAGCCTGCCTGAACGACTGTTCAGTCGGGCAGGCGGGTTGAAGCATTGTCTGGGCTGTCTCCGCCGTATTCTAAGGTCTAAAAAAGAGAAATCTGCTAAAGTTATTAACAATTTAGGCGGCAAATTTAAATGTTTCAACATAAGGTGTCCCTCTTTTTACAACAGCAAAGATTCGTGCTA